>Ga0326727_10000811_pt1 | contig 124246 bp, 108 predicted proteins | sample MB2enrmetagenome_FD_207643 | JGI IMG/M metagenome (GOLD analysis project Ga0326727, IMG submission 207643) | Lab enriched peat soil microbial communities from McLean, Ithaca, NY, United States - MB29MY | ecosystem: Environmental > Terrestrial > Soil > Wetlands > Peat | place: USA: New York...
GAGTTAAGGGATATTTGATGCCATTGGCCAAGAAATACGGTGACCGTGCGGCGACTTCATGTCCATCAGGTTTGAATAACCGCGAACCTGGGAACTTAATGAAAACAAAGGATCGAAGGAGGCGGTTGCAAAAAAACGAACCTGAGAACATACTGATAACAAGCCAGTTACCGAAAACCGCGGGGAAACCGAATGGGGGTGACAAATTGTCCTGTCAGGCGGAGCGTGGCGTGGGGAGAAAACGCTTATCCTTAACGATGAGGGCGGCGCCGGCCCCACCCAAGCCTCCCGTCACGCAGGTCGTGTTCAATTTGTTGTTATTACAAAATGCAGTATCATTATTGTATGTTATACAGGGCCACGCGCGGGAGACCTTAGCAATAAGAATCATGCCCCCATCACTACCGCGTTTGACCGGCAAGCGGACACGGTGATCGAACCTCAGTTAGACAAAGCCGGAGTCAGGCTGGCCTACCCGTTGGACGCGAATCTAATTCTCAGCGCTGCGGACGTTTATTAGCAGGCCGTACTATGCTATGGTGCAAGGCTGTCTCCTTTCGTAAAATACATACTTCGGCTTCGATTTTCGCGCGGCGCAGGATGCGAGATCATTCTCTGGAAAACGCACATTCAGAACCTTTATTTCGGCGTGTGGCGATCGTGGGCTTGGGCCTGCTGGGGGGATCGTGGGGGCTGGCCCTGAAAAGCGCGGGCTTCACGGGCCGCATTGTGGGTTTCGCCCGGCGCGCCGAGACGCGCGCGCAGGCCCTCAGCGAGGGCGCGGTTGACGAGGCATTCGCCGACGCCGGCGAGGCCGTGCGCGGGGCCGATCTGGTGATCCTGGCAACCCCGGTCGCGGTGATTCTCGACCACCTCCCACGCCTGCAACCGCACTTGTCGCCGCTGGCGCTCATCACCGATGTCGGCAGCACCAAACGGCGGATCTGCGAGCGGGGGGCGGAGCTCTATGCCCGGCAGCCGCTGTTTCTCGGTGGGCATCCGATGGCGGGCAAGGAGCGCTCCGGACTCGAGAATGCTGACGCGCGGCTTTTTGAAAACGCCCGTTACGTGCTGGCCCCGATCAAGCCGGAATATCTCGATGACGCCCGCGTGCAGGCGTTTCGCGCGCTCGTCGAGGCCGTCGGGGCGCGCCCGCTCATTATCGATCCGGCGACGCATGACCTGGCCGTCGCCTATCTTTCCCATCTCCCCCAATTGCTCTCTTCCGGCCTCGCCAGCCTGATGGAGGAGAAGCACGCGGCCGAAAATCTGACTCTGGAAGTGGCGGCCTCGGGTTTTCGCGATGTGACGCGCCTGGCCGACAGCCCCTACTCGGTTTGGCGCGACATTTGTCTGACCAACACCGAAAATATCCAGATGGCGTTGGACGCGCTGATTCAGAAATTGGAGTCCATCCGGGTCCATCTGGCTGACCGCGAACTGGAGGGCGAGTTTCTTGCTGCCCACCGCCTTCGCGACAAACTGCGGGAGATGAGCTGACTCGCCACGAGAGGAGGGACTGATGCTGAAAATGGTCTTGGAGATATTGGCTACGACTCCCGAGAAGCTGAAGCGGGAGATTGCCGCCCTCTCGCGGCGGGAGATGCTGACGCGCCCCGCCCCCGACAAGTGGTCGGCGCAGGAAGTATTGGCGCATATGGCGGATGTGGAGGAAGTCGGTATGCGGGCGCGCGTGGCGGCGATGGTCGAGCAGGAAAACCCCACGCTGCTGCCCATCGATCAGGAGGCGCGCGCGGTCCAATTCGCATACAACAAGATGGACCCGCGGCAGAGCCTTGCCCGCCTCGAGCGGCAGCGCCGGGCCAACGTAAAGTGGCTCCGGAAACTTCGTCCCGCCCAATTGCGGCGCCAAGGAGTTCATCAGCAAGTCGGGAAGATCACGGCGGAGGAACTGATTACCGAGTGGGCCTTTCACGATTTGGGCCATTTGAAGCAGATCCTGGAGATCAAGCGCTATGCCCTTTACCCGCGAATCGGAAACATGCGGGCGTTCTACGAGCTGAGGTGAGGGGGGTCCCTCCAGGCGCTACCGTCTTGGGCAGGAGGCAAGCGTGGAAATCAACAGCATCGTCATTGTCAGCCTGATCTCACCCAAGGAAAAAATGTGGGGGCAGCTTCTGTTGCTGGAGACGAAGGGCGTCACCGTGCGGGGAATTGAACTCGAGGCCTTTGACGATTTCATCCGCCAGGTCATCCAGCAGGAGGAAACCGCGGTGGGCTTGAACACGGTTTTCTTCCCCATGCATCGGGTGGAGCGCATCATCGTCGATGAGCCCAGCGGTTCAATCCCTTCGCTCTCGCAGCGATTCCACGCCAAAGTCGGGCTGACCATTCAGGAGTATTTGGGGATCGACGTCCCGCGGGTTTGAGTGAGATCGCTACCCCCGGCAATGAATTTCGAAGGCGGCCCTATTTGAGCGCATGTTGCCGCTTGCAATCTCCGCCCATCCGTTAAAATTCACGCCTGGTCCGCCCAGCCTCCAGGTGAAATGAATGTGTTGCACTCCTGGCGCCTTGAAGTGGAGCGTTTGGGGTCCCTCGCCTTTCGCGCCGTCGGACCGCGTAATGCCATAGGTGACGGTATTGGGTCCATCCACGGTGATAGTGCCATTGAAATTGATCGTAACCGGGCAGCCCCCACCCCAATTATTCGGGGTTGCATGCAAGCGCATCTCCGTCACCCGCCCATAAGGAGACGAATTACCAGCTTGCGGGGTCATGAACACCAGCCACGCACTCAGAACAACGAACGTTGTGAAAATCCTTCTGCTGCATAAAGACATAGCGGAATCCCTCCGGGAATGAATTGGATATTTAGTTTTCTTCTCAAGCCCCCTACGACTACCCGCGGACGGCCGGATCGTTCGACACAAGAGCCCAACGTTGCTCTTCCCGCCGCGGTTGCGTGGACGGCTTCGAGCTGAGGAGCCGTTCAACATAAGGCAAGACCTATAGGACGTCCAACGAGCCAAATAATACTCGGCGCCAGACGGCTTTGCAAACGGCACGCCGCCTTCTGCCCCCTCATTCAGAAATCCGCCAAGGAGTTGGTCATCGCACCGGAATTCCTTCGAGGGTTCATGGTTGTGATAGTATTGAAAACTGCCAGAGGGAGAGCGTAACGGTTGCCCTCACTGCGACCCACAAATCTTGAAATTCTCCGGGTATTCAACTGGCCCGTTTTCCCATCGGCGGGGGACCCTCGGCGAATCGGTTGGGGGGGAGCGGCTGGCGAGATAGTGCCATGAATTGCGATGAGATCCTCGGGTTGCTGGGCTCTCGCCCTAACCCCCACGCCGTGGAGGGAATGGCGCGGTTCGGGATTGTGGCGAAGAAGGTTTATGGTGGATGGTCGACCCCGGCGCTGAAAAAGTTGGCGCGCGAAATCGGCCGCAACCATGCCCTGGCGCAGGAACTGTGGGCTTCGGAAATCTTCGAGGCCCGCGCTCTGGCCACGCTGATCGAGGAACCCGCCAAGGTCACCGAGCGGCAAATGAACCGTTGGGCAAAGGACTTTGACAACTGGGCGGTGTGCGACGGCTCCTGCATCAACGTTTTTCGCTACACCCGGTTTGCTCACCAGAAATGCGTGGAGTGGAGCGCGCGGCGGGAAGAGTTCGTCAAAAGGGCCGCCTTTGCTCTGATGGCGGGCTTGACCGTGGCTGACAAAGCCGCCAGCGACGAGGCTTTTCTGCGGTTCCTGCCCCTGATCGAAAGCGCGGCGACCGACGAGAGAAACATGGTGAAGAAAGGCGTGAACTGGGCGCTGCGGCAGATCGGAAAACGGAACGCGCGGCTGAATCGGGCCGCCCTGGCGGTTGCCCATAGGATTCATCGCCTGGATTCGCGCGCCGCCCGCTGGATTGCTTCCGACGCTCGGCGCGAGCTGGCAAGCCCCGCCGTACAGCGTAGATTGAAGATGCAAGACGCGACCCGTAAACGCAGCGCGGCGGAGCCGCAACCAAACATGTAGGGGCCAGCGGTGCTGGCCCAGGCCGAACGCCGTTCGGCCCTACAAAACGGGTCCGCGCTACACTTCTGAAAAGTTATGGCTACCCGAATCTTAACGCCCTCGAATCAGATCACCCTGCTGCGCCTGCTGTTTGTGCCGGTGTTTGCGATTCTGATCATGGACCGGCACTACCGCGCGGCGCTTGCGGTGCTGATGGCGGCGGCCCTTTCCGATGCTTTGGATGGCACCGTGGCTCGCCTGTTGAAGCAGGAGAGCCCCCTGGGCGTGGCGCTCGATCCGATTGCCGACAAGATTCTCATGACCACGGCGTTTATCACCCTGGCGCTTCGCGCCGCGTTGCCCTGGTGGCTGACGATCATCGTGCTGAGCCGGGACGTGGCCATCATCATGACCGCGGCCTTGATCTCCCTGGTGGCCGGGTATCGGCCCTTCTATCCCACGCTGCTGGGAAAGGCTTGCACCGCAGCCCAGATGGCGACCATCTTTTTGGCGGTGTGCCGCCAGGCGCGCGTCCCCTACATCACGGCTGATGTGCTCACCATTTTCATTTACCTGACCGCCGCTCTGACCTTGGCCTCGGCGATCCACTATGTGTTTGTGCTGCGCCAGCGGCACGGGCGCCGCGAGGCCGAGGATTCCGCTGAATCCCCGCGTTGAAGAGCCGTCGAAGAGTTGAAAGTTGAAAGTCGAAAGCTGCACCCCGCAATTTGACTTTCTTTTGCGGCGCAGCGACGCCGCGCGGTCAGGTAAGTTGTTCCTTGGAGCGTCCCTTCTGGGAGTGTTCGTTGATGTGGTCGGCGACTTCCCGCGGCCGGTCGAAATTAACAAAGGCCTCCCAGCTCGTCTTGCCCGCGGTCTCAATGTAAAGATCGCCCACTCCGAAAATCCTTTGGCCGATCCGCTGACGCACCGTCACATCCTGGACGCGCGAGATCAGGATGCTGCGCGTGGCCCTCCCGAGAATTCCCGTTTCATACCGCAGCAGGTCATCGAGGATCGTTATCTTGGTAAAGTGCTGGCGGAGATGGCGTTTCATGGGCCACAAAAGAAGGAGCACGGGCAACCAGGGAATCCAAGGTTGCCAAGCTGCCGGAATCGCGGGGGGCATTCGGATGCGCTCCATCGCCACCACTGAAGCCACCACGATCACAATCACCACCAGGTATCCCATATAGATGAATTTCATTGTCGGCCGGATGATCATTTCCGCCATGCGCACCTCCTTGAACTCGTGCGCCCTATTGTACCCCGACGCGGGTAGGCGGCGCGGCAAGAACCAGCCCCCTTGGAGAATTGTCTTGCCCTCCCCGCAGGGGAGGAAGATCATTATTTTTCTGCTTCCCTTCGGGGAACATCGCTCGGGAGGTTTCGATGGCTGACTCTGATGACAATCTTGCTAATGGGCCGCTTACGGCTCTGACGGAAGAAGAGGGGATGTTCCAGGCGATGGCTCGCGAATTCGCCTCGAACGAGATTCTTCCTCACGTCGAAGAGATGGATCGTGAGGGCGTGTTCAATCATGCGCTGCTGGAAAATTTCTTCGCGCAGGGGTTTATGGGCATTGAAGTTCCCGAGGCTTACGGGGGCAGCCAAGGCTCGTTTTTCCTCGCGATCCTTGCCATCGAGGAATTCTCGCGCGTTGACGCCTCGGCGGGCGTGGTGATCGACGTTCAGAACACGTTAGTGAACAACGCGCTCCTGAAATGGGGAACGGACGCGCAGAAGCAGAAGTTCCTCACTTGCCTGGTGCGCGACACGCTGGGCGCCTATGCGCTGTCGGAGGCGAACTCCGGCAGCGACGCCTTCGCACTGGCCACGCGCGCCCGCGAGGACGGCGACCACTTCATCCTGAACGGCCGGAAACTTTGGATTACCAATGCCAAGGAAGCGGGCCTGTTCATCGTCTTTGCCAACGTGAATCCCGAGGCGGGCTATCGCGGCATCACGGCTTTCCTCATTGAACGCGGCGCGCCCGGCTTCACCATCGGCAAGAAAGAGGACAAGCTCGGCATCCGCGCTTCCTCCACCTGCGAGCTCATCCTGGAAGACTGCCGCGTGCCCAAGGAAAACGTGTTGGGCGAAGTCGGCAAGGGTTACAAGGTGGCGATCGAAACGCTGAACGAAGGCCGCATCGGCATCTCCGCGCAGATGGTGGGGGTGGCGCGCGGGGCGCTGGAAAACGCCGTCCGCTACGCGCAGGAGCGCAAGCAGTTCGGCAAACCCATCGCTGATTTCCAGGCCATCCAGTTCCAATTGGCGCGCCTGGCGACGGACGTGGAGGCGGCGCGCCTGATGGCCTATAACGCTGCGCGGCTCAAGGACGCGGGGCTCCCCTTCCTGAAAGAAGCCGCCATGGCCAAGTATTTTTGCTCGCAGGTGGCGGAACGGGTGGCGTCCGAGTGTCTGGAGGTCTACGGCGGCTACGGCTTCACGCGCGATTACCCCGCGGAGAAATTCCTGCGCGACTCGAAGATCGGGAAAATCTACGAAGGCACGTCGTTTATGCAGCTTCAAACCATCGCCAAGATTATCCTGGGAAAGTGAAAAGAACCCTGGCTGTGGCACAGGCACTCTTGCCTGTGCTTTATGCAAGAGACGCATGCGTGCTGAGCACAGGCAGGAGTGCCTGCGCCACCCTGCTGCCCGACTTAAGTCTTAGGCCTTTGGGGTGTTGAATCGTACCCTTCCAGGTGAGCGGATTCTGGCAGGATTGCGCTCAGCGGCTGCGGCTCTATTTGGATGAGCCTCCCTCCTGTAGCCGAGTGGGGTTGTGAATATGGACTGGAAAGATCTTTTCCGGCGGATATTTCTGATCGACTTGATCAAGGGCTTGCGGCTGACGTTTTCCTATCAGCGCCCGGACGCCACCTACACGGAGCAGTATCCACTCGAGCGGCCGCCGGTGGCGGAGCGCTATCGGGGAGCGCCGCGCCTGAACAATCACCCCGAGTCAGGCGAGACACTGTGCATCGCCTGCAACCTGTGCTCGATCGCCTGCCCGGAGAACCTGATTGTGGTGGGTTGGGCGCGCACGGAAGACCGCAAGAAGCGGCTGACCACGTTTACCTATGATCTGTCGCGCTGCATGTTCTGCGGGTTGTGCGAGGATGCCTGTCCGGTGGACGCGCTGGAGCTGACGCAGGACTTCGAGATCGCCAACTATACGCGCGAGGGTATGATCTGGGACCGGCAAGCGCTGGAGGAAGGCCCGAAGCCCGCGCGCTATACGCGGTAAGCTTAGGTGCGAAGCCGAAAGCCAGGAGTAAAAAACCAGAACAGACCGCGAAAGCCTGCTGGAAACCCCGCGGTTCGTAAAGCTGCCCAAGAACAATCAATATCTCGCCGGGTCCGATTACAGAAACACTCCAGGGCAGAAGCGGCTACCGCCTTCGCGGAGGAATCTCCCTCTTCGCCCCGCCTGATGGGTAGAGAGTCCTCCCCCTCATCAAGTTCGTCGTGTGACGACCGCCCTAAGGAAGGCGTCGCGGGTCGCGCGTGCGGCCCGCGACCGGAACACTATTTCTTCTTGGGAGGCACAACAGCGTCTTTGAACGCTTTGGCCAGACGGAACTTCACCACGGTCTTGGCCGGAATCTTGATCGGCTCGCCGGTTTGTGGGTTGCGGCCGACGCGCGCTTTCCGGTTCGCTTTTACGGCTTTTCCTAAGCCCGGGACTACAAATTGGCCTGAGGCCTTGGCTTCCTTGGTTGCGAGTGCGACAAGTTCCTCGAGAATTCCCGCCACCGCCTTCTTCTGAATCGCCGCCTTCTCGGCCAGGTGTGCTACCACTTGAGATTTAGTCATGACCTTCGCCATTTGTTGCTCCTCTCCGCACTAATTGTTTTTTAGAATGAAACCACCTCGTGAACGTCGGGCCTCAATTTAGACAATTACTACATGGCTGTCAAGCTATTTTAGCGGGATAGCACCCGAAAAAGCCACAAAAAATGCGCCTGCGGTGTAGCCGCGAAGCAGGCGACCAGCACCATGCGCGGAGGGGCGATTGCAAAGCGGCGGCGGTTTGGCTATATTCCCCATGGGAGGTTCGAATGCCGCTCTTTGAATTTAAGTGCCGGGATTGCGGGACGACCTTTGAAAAAATCGTGCCCTCATCCACCACCAAAGTGGCTTGCAAAAAGTGCGAAAGTCCCAAGGTGGAAAAGCTGTTGTCCGTGTTTGCAGTGGGGGCATCGTCACATTCCGCGGCCTCATTTGAGCCCGGGCCCTGTGGCGCGTGTGGCGCCGCTCAACGCGGAATGTGCGGGGTGGAATAGGTGTCAGGTGCCAGGTGCCAGGTGTCAGGAAAGGACGAAACTTGAAATTCGAAACTCGAAATTCGATGCAGAGCCCACGAGTTTCGAATATCGAGGTGCGAGTTTCGGCCTCTTCTAATACCTGGCACCTGACACCTGAAACCTATGCCCCCTCTGCGTATTCCCAACCTGCGCCTCGGCACTTCGAGTTGGTCCAGTGAAGACTGGGTGGGAACGTTTTACCCGCCCGGCACGGCGCCGGCGGACTTCCTCGGCGCTTACGCCCAACACTATGACACCGTTGAAGTGGATTCCACCTACTACCGGATTCCCTCCGAGTCCGTGGTGCGGAACTGGCGCGCTCGCACGCCGCCCGGATTCATCTTCGCCGCCAAGTTCCCGCAAGTGATCACGCATGAAAAGGTGTTGCAGGACTGCCGCGAGGAGTTGGCCAATTTCCTGCGCACCATGAGCTTGCTGGAAGACCGGTTGGGTCCACTGCTTTTGCAGTTCCCCTACTTCAACAAGAAAGCATTTGCGCGCCCGGAGGATTTCCTGGCGCGCCTCACTCCCTTTCTGGAGGAATTGCCCGGCGAATTCCAATACGCCCTGGAGGTCCGCAACAAGTATTGGGTGAATGCCCGGCTGCTCGATATCCTGCGCAAGAAGGGTGTGGCTCTGGCGTTGATCGATCATCCCTGGATGACTCCCATTTCGCAATTGGTAAACAAGCTGGATGTGGTCACCGCCGGCTTTGCTTACCTCCGCTGGCTCGGCGATCGCAAAGGCATCGAGGAAAAAACTCAACACTGGGATCGCATCATCATTGACCGTGAAGATGAAATGCGCATCTGGATTCCGGTCATCCGCCAGCTTCTCAAGCGGAAGATTCAAGTCATGGGCTATTTCAACAATCACTACGCCGGCTTCGGGCCCGGGTCGATCGAACTGTTTGGCAAAGTTTGGGAGAGCATGAGGGAATTATGAGTTATCAATTACGAATTATGAATTACGAATTATGAATTATGGAGTTGATGGTGGGGTTTGCTTGATTCTGGTGGCTCATTCGCGCGGGGGACCTCCCCAGAAGTTGCTCTTCTTTCCATCTGCGTAGTGTTGGAGATACCGATGCCTCGAGTCGAGTTCAGGCTGCTGAAAAATATCGATGAGTACCGTCAATGCGAGGTTGTGCAGACACACGTTTGGGGTGCGCCGAGCGTCACCCGGGAGATCGTGTCGGTGGCGCAAAAGTACGGGGGTGCGGTCATTGGAACCCTGGTCGATGGCGAGGTGGTGGGGTTCATTTGCGCGTTCCTGGCCCGATATCATGGCCGCCTGGTCCACTGGTCACACATGATGGCGGTGGAAGCGAAATATCGGGACCAGGGATTTGGCCTCAAGATGAAACGGGTTCACCGCCAAATCGCCCTGGAGCGCGGCTTCAAGTCCATCTGCTGGACGTTCGACCCGTTGCAAAGCCGGAATGCGCGCTTAAACATTTCACGCTTGGGCGCGCTGGCGGAAGAATACGTGCCGGATTGCTATGGGCGCTTTCCCAGCCTGCTGGAAAAAGGCTTGCCCAGCGATCGCTGGGTGGCGAATTGGCGAATCTCCGGCGCGCGGGTCGAAGCGCGCCTCGGCGGGGAATTTCCGCCCTTTCCGCCGGCGGTGCCGCGCGTAAACGAGACTCAGGTGAACGCGCAAGGCTTTCCGCAGAACCGAGCGATTCGTCTGGACCTCGCCAATCGCCGCTTGCTGGTGGAAATTCCCGCCCAAACCGACGCGATGCGGACCCAAGCCATGCCCCTGGCGCGCCGCTGGCGACTCGAAGCGCGCCGCATCTTTCAACACTACCTCGCGGCGGGCTATCGCGTAGAAGACTTTTTCCCACCCCGGCCGGCCACCGAAGGGCGCTGCTTTTATCTGCTGCGGCGCAAGACGTAAGGTGGCCGTGCCCCATCCCAAGGGAACACCCAGCGTACGCCGTGAACCTACGGTTTCATCCAGCCGTTTTGTTCCATCCACGTGTATGCCTGCTGAAGCCACTCGTCACGTGAGATCAAGAAGAACCCGTGCTGACCCTGACGAAACAAGATCATCTGAGCGGGAACTTTGTGGTGGTGTAGGGCCTCGTAGAACACCACGCTGTTGTCGACATCCACCAAGGCGTCATCGCTGGCCTGCAACAGCAGTGTGGGCGGCGTCCTCTCCGTGACATGCAGCTCATTTGAGAACTCCTGAACCTGCGCCGCACTCGGATTCTTGCCGAGCAGGGCGTCGCGTGATCCCATGTGTGTCAGGTCATCCGTCATGCTGATGACCGGATAAACCAGGATCATAAAATCCGGGCGGAAATTCACGTTGGCCGCGTCGCCGAGATAGTTCTTTTCAAAATGGGTCCCCAAGGTCGATGCCAGGTGACCACCCGCAGAGAAGCCGATAATGCCGACTTTGCCCGGATCGATTTGCCACTCCGCGGCGTGTTCGCGCACCAACTTGATGGCCTGCTCCGCGTCCTGCACCGGGCCAATGGACTTAACTTTCATCGTGACATCGCTGGGCAGGCGATATTTGACGATAAAGGCCGCCACCCCATGATCCCGGAACGCCTCGGCGATGCTTGTGCCTTCGAACTGGTAGGCCTCACCCACATACCCCCCGCCGGGAAAAATGATGATGGCCGATCCGCTCGCTTTGATTCTGGCGGGCAAATAGCTGGTGAGGGTAGGCCGGGAAACCTTCTGGATGAATCCGAGGCCTCCCATTGACTGGATCTCTTCCTGGTCGGGGGCGTTCGTGGAGTTGGGAATTTCACCGGAATAGAGTGGCATGGTGGTGGGCGGCGGCGGAATGATTTGATCAACACGAATCGCAGGTTGTGGTGGCACCGGTGGGGCGGCCTGCTGTCCCCAGGCTGAACAGCAGGACAAAGCCAAAGTGAGAAACGTCATCAGAATGTTCTTCCGCATTTTTGGGTCGTTCCTTTCCCGGCGGCGACCTCTTGGTGCAATTTCTGTCTGGGTCCCAACCGCCTGATAGCTTACAACCATGTTCTAAGAGTGAGAAGGGTGAAGTCAGGGATCTCAGCTTTCACTTTCATGTCGCACACCCCATATGTTAATATGTCTTTTACCAGGGCAAAACATCATGGCAAACGACGACGGGCGGCTCCTGTTCGCCTGCATTCTTGGCTTTGGTGGCGGAATCTACACCTTCCTGAAGGGATTCCGTGAGTACCGGAAATACCGGCTGGTGGCGGACACTCCGGCGATTCATGTCCGCAGCATCCCCATGGGGCTGGTCCAGGTCCGGGGCGAGGCGCGTGCGGAGGAAACTCTGCTCAGCCCCATCACGCACACCCCCTGTTACGTCTTCAAAGTCGTCGTTGACGAGTGGCATTCGGATTCCGATGGCGGGGGCGAGTGGAAGCATGTCGCCACTGACGTTAAGGGCGTGAAATTCTACCTCCAGGACGATTCGGGGAACGTGCTGATTGACCCCGCCAACGCCGAACTCGACTTGCCGCAAGGGCCGACGCGCAAAGTACGCAGCGGCGGATCTAGCGCCTCCACCCCGCAAGTGCAGGGCGCGTCGGCCTCCCGGACGCCGGCGACGGATCTGGAGTTACTTCAGTACATCGAGCAAGCACGCCTTCGGCACCTTGGACAGATGGTGGGAAAAGGGATCGGGATGCTCAGTCATGCCAGCAGCAAGCCTGCCCGCCAACCCCTGGGTCAGTCCTTCATGAGTATGCTGGCGGACCCTACCGGCTCCGGCGCGGAAGACTTCCGCAATCAAATGATGAAGGCCATGCTGGCTCGGAAGGATCCGGGCGGCGAAACCTCGCGGCTGGCCCTGGAGGTCTGGAAGCACCCGCAGGGAACGCCGGAGTTTGATGCAGCCCTGGTGCGCTTCGGCCAGGCATACTTCCGTGCGATGGGTTCCACCGAGGCCATGCCCGATGCTTCGGTAGCGCAGGCCTACCTTCGCCAGCACCCCGAAGCCTTGGGCATGGTCGCCCTCATAGCCGGGAATGCCGAGCCGCAGAGCGATCCGGAAGCCGAGAAGGCTCGCCAAGCCGCCCTGGCTTTTGGGCACCAAAAGGTTGCGGAATTCACCCACGAACACGCCCCCACCGCCAGCGGCCACTATCGCCTGACGGAGTACTGCCTGGTGCCGGGTCACGCCCTCGACGTCACCGGCACTTGCGCCGAAAACCCCCAGCCGCGCGATGAATACGACCGCAACATCATCGTGAAAGGAACAAACGAGCCCACCTTCTTGATCTCCACCCGGACGGAAAAGGGCGTTCAGTCCCACCTGCTGAAACAAAGCTTGTGGATGGTGCTGGGCGGCGCTGCCCTCGCCATCGTGTGCCTCGCTATTCTGCTCGGAAAACTCGGCCTGCTGTAAAGGGGGACCTCGAAGAGGTCCAATGTCATTAGCCGTGGGTGATATTGTTCCCCTTCGGCGAACAGATCGGACGCCCGCCCGATTCAGACTGAGACATTGCCGCCCTGCCGGTAGTGTCCTAATTTGGATTCTGGCCATCAGCGTGGCGCTATGTTGCCCGGTTATAACCCTCGGGACCGCCAAGAGCCCACCTCCCTCCAAGAGCATTCGTAAACTTTTGATAGACAAGGCAAATCCGTGTTTCATGTTCTTCGAATCGTCTGCCGAGAAAACGAGTTTTGCGCTTAAACACATCACGGTAACGGGCAACACCGCACAGCCAAGCGAATTTCTTACCCGCACAATAATCATCCCAATCGGCAGGACTAATGAATCCCGTCAGCTTCGAATCAGCGACCGCGTAACCGAGACGACCGGGGCCAATTGGGAACGGAGTTTGGCCACTCGTTTTGTCGGTAACGTTGGTTGTATAAATTTCCAAAGACGGTGGTTTAATTGGAGAATCCCCTATCGTCAACTCAAATACCCACAGAATAGCTTCAGCGGGAGTTTTCCCGCAATTTTCAAAAGCAACATAGCAAGAAACAGTAATTCTTGTGGAATCTGTGCTGTCTGCCATGAACATGGGCATCCCGATTTTTTCGCCATGCAGCAAGAGCCAAGCCCTTTCGCTAAGCATAACAGCCTCCGCCCCAATTTTTGCTGCTCGGCCCTGCCAACCCAGAAAAATGAGCGTTGGAACGCCGAGTATACAGAGCCACCATTCCGGGGATGCGTACCAGTGTGGCGGCTCTGCGTTGGGGGGATCTGTGTTTTGGGGGCATGTCTGATTATTTACAAGGGAAACGGTTGGCGCTCCATTGTTTGCGCTATTTTGTTGGGCGAGATCGGGACTCTCATTTTTCTTACCGGGATTAATCGGCAGGATAAGTGCCAGAGCGAGAATGGCCAATATCAGCGGTTTCATAATCAAGATAGTGTAACACAAAATTTAACAAAAAAAGACTTGACGATTCCCTAATTGCTGTAATACAGTTATTTCAAGAAGGAGATAAAACCAGATGGCAAACGTCCTCGACAAAGACAAACAGGTTGCGGTAATCGGAGCACTAGCAGAGGGCTCCAGCATTCGTTCGATTGAGCGCATAACGGGAGTTCACCGGGACACCGTTATGCGCCTTGGCGTGAAGGTTGGCAAGGGATGCGCCGCGCTACTTGACCAGAAAATGCGCAACCTGTCTTGCCAGAATCTACAGGATGATGAACTGTGGGGATTCATTGGGAAGAAAGAGCGCCATGTGCGGCCCGACGATGACCCCCAATATGGGGATGTTTGGACGTTTTGCGCCATAGATGCCGATACAAAGCTAGTGCCATCCTTCAAGGTTGGAAAGCGCGACGCGGCCACGGCCAACGCTTTTGTGAGCGATGTTGCTTCACGTCTCGCCAATCGCGTCCAGGTTTCCAGTGACGCTTTGCGGGCTTATGTTGATGCTGTCGAATTGGCCTTCGGGACAGAGGTAGACTACGCTCAGATCATCAAAACTTATGGGCAGGATGAGTCGCAAACCCCAGAGCGAAAGTATAGTCCGCCCGAAGTTCTTTCCATGGAAAAACGGCGCGTGGCGGGGAACCCCGACATGGGGCTTGCTTCTACCAGCTACGTGGAACGGCTCAATGGTACAACCCGCCTTCACATGCGCCGCTTGACCCGGCTCACCTACGCCTTCAGCAAGAAGCTGGAAAACTTTCAGGCAGCCGTGGCCTTGCACTTTGCCTATTACAATTTCGTTCTGAGGCATGGGACTACTCGCATGACACCGGCAATGGCCGCTGGAATCGAGCGGAATTTTTGGACGGTTGGAGATTTAGTGGAGGCAGCGGTATGACAATTGAACGCAAAATCATCGTCAGCCTGGAAGACATTAAGGCTATTGTTGTGAAATGCACAACCAAGGAATGCAATTCTCGGACTGTATTTTCGCCAGATAGGATTGATACCATTCCGCAACATTGTCCGCATGGTCATCAATGGCTTTGGGCAGTTTCCGATGATCGGCCTCACATTGACTCTCCAATGTGGGCTTGGCTGCAATTGCTGAAAAGGCTGCGCGACCCAATGAATCAGAATTGCGGCTTCAAGATATTCCTAGAGTTTGACGAACCAAGAGGTTGACCGACAATGACGACCAAGGATTAACCCCAAAGGGAGTTACCTCGGCACTTTCTTTGGAATCGTTCTGATTTGGCTCATTGGGTGTGCAATCTACCGTGCGCGGACAAGGAAGTTCGAATGGGAAATGACATCGAGGAATTAAGAAAAACTATTCGCAAATTGCATGGGGCCAAAGCGACACACACTAGCAGCGTACCAGTTAAAGAGACATTTGAAGGCCAAACGGTTTGGGATGGGATTGTCGAAGTATTTGAACTGAAGGGCCACCCGATCGCGAATAAAGCCTATGCTTGGGCACATGATACGGACGATCCGCTGCACCCTAAGCGCCAAGTGACCGTCCTGCATATCCCTCCCATAACTTCGCCAGAACTGGCAGTCAGAGCCGCAATCGTGAAGGAGTTCAGAGACAATGAAAAACGGGAAGAAAACTAGAAGTGTGGGCCGTCCAATGCTTCCAAGGGGCTACGCTAAGGCAAAGATCGTCCCGGTGCGATTCAAGCCGGGAGAATTCAAGGCCATTACGAGGGCAGCGAAAGCCAGCAAGCAAAGTCTATCGGGGTGGATTCGCGGCAGATTGAATGCCGTAGTGTGAAAATTCTGTATTGCCGCGCTCCTACTGGGGGGGGGTATGTTTTGGGTGCTATGAATGGTCCTCGATTGTCCACAGCGCAACGGGTGATTCTGATCTTGTACTGTGTGGCAATCGCTTACTGTTGCCTATGGGTTCCGTGGCGACTCCACATCCGCGACGACTTCATCGGTTACGGATGGCTATGGGCGCGGGAGGTGCGCGGGTGGGAGGGCTTGTCGGTTACGCCTGATGTTCTTACGATAGTTTTGCGAATGGTTTTCGTTAGTGCTCTCGCTGGATCGGCATTTCTGATTGCAGGTTGGAGATCAAAAGGCCAGCAAAAATGAAATTTCAAATTAGGACACTACCGCCCTGCCGCGCAGCTTGACTTAACTCGTTCGCGCAAGGTATCTTAGTATTTCGACTAAGTTGCAGGAAATCCTAGCGGGGAGCATTGGGTCTTGAAACGTACCTTTCAACCGAACCGCCGGCGCCGGGCAAAAACGCACGGCTTTCGCATTCGTATGAGAACTCCGGGGGGGCGCAATGTGTTGCGGCGCCGCCGTCAGAAGAGCCGTCATCGCTTGACTCCCTAAAGAGATCGTTTGACCTCTCAAGCTTTCCCCAAGACTTCTCGGCTGCTACGCCGGAGCGAGTTTCGGCGGGTTTACGACGAAGGGCAGCGCCGCAGCGCGTCACTATGCACGGTCTTTTGCCGACCCAACGGGTTACCGCACTCACGCTTGGGGATTACCACGCCGGTGCGCCTGGGGAATGCGGTGCGGCGCAATCGCCTGCGGCGACGCGTGCGGGAAGTGTTCCGGCTGAATCGAGCAAATTTGCCGGGCGGCTGGGACATCCTGGTGAATCCCCGCGAGGCAGTGGGGAAGGTCTCCTTCGTGACGCTCCAGCGGGAACTGCTACGCTTGTTTCCCCGGCAGCCTCCGGCGTAGGTTATAGGTTACAGGGAACAGGGGACAGGAAAAACAGCGCAGGTTTCAGGTCACAGGGGACAGGGGACAGACAAACGGAAAACACTAAGCTGGGAATTGCGCCCTGTCACCTGTCACCTGTCACCTGCGGCGCACCTAAGACCTTCGGCGTTCTCTTAGAGCTTCTGGTTTTGGGGTTGATCCGCTTCTACCAAGCGTGTCTTTCGCCCGTGCTGCCCTCGGCTTGCCGGCACTTTCCTTCCTGCTCAGTTTACGCCTTCGAAGCAGTTGAGAAGTGGGGAGTGTGGAGGGGCGGGCGCTTGGCCTTGGGGAGATTGCTTCGCTGCCGCCCGTGGGGCAGTTACGGTTACGACCCGGTGCCGGAAGGGAAGGGTAAAGGATAAAGTTTAAAGGGTAAAAGTTGAAGGATGAAGGTGAGCGGTCATGGGCGAAGGGTATAAGGTGAAGGATGACGCGTTTTAACCTTTATCCTTTAACCTTTCTCCTCCCTTATAACCTGTGATCTGCAACCTTAACCTATGAACCTTGATCAAGAAAAACGCGTGATGCTCGCCTTTGGGCTCTCCATTGTGATGCTGATCCTGTATCGCATCTACGTCATCAAGGAGGCGCCTCCGGAGCCGAAGAAGGCCGCACCCGTGGCGGCGGCAACCGCCGCCGCCGGCCCGCCGGGAGCGCCCAAAGCGGCGACCAAATCCGCACCCACCGCGCCTCCTGCCCCAGTCGCCTTGCCGGTATTGAAAGGCGCCTTACCCGAAGATGTGGTGGTGGAAAACAAGGTCTACCGCGCGACCCTTTCGACCCAGGGGGCAGTGCTCAAGAGTTTGGTGCTGAAGAATTATCGCGACGCCAAGGATCAACTGCTCGATACCGTCAACGCTCCGGCATGTGAAAGCCTGGGCTTCCCCATGAGCTTGAACTTGCCGAATCCCTCCCTCAAGGAGCAAGTCAACCAGGGGATTTACGTTGCCACCGCCAACGACGGGCGCGCCTCTCCCTCCGGGCAGGGGGCCGTGGCACACTCTGGGACTACCTTCTCTCCTCCCGTCACTTTGACCTTCACTTACAGCGATGGCAAGGTGCAAGTGAAGAAGCAATTTTCCTTCGGCACAGAGTACGTGGCCAAGGTTGAGGTGAGCCTCTTCGACGGCCAGAATTACCTGCCGGTCGAGGTCACCTGGCCGGGCGGATTTGGCGATCACTCGCTCACTTCCACCGCCATCGAGAACTACCGCGTGGCGGTTTACGGTTCGATTGGCGACCTCACCACCGTCGCCCAGAGCAAAGTGAAGGAGGACCGCACCATTCCCGGCCCTCTGCAAGTGGCGGGACTGGAGGATAAATTCTTCGCCGAGATATTCCTTCCCGATGCGCCCGATCAGGTTTCCTTCCGGCTGGCGCGGCAGGAGTGGTCACCGCCCGACTGGACCGAAAAGGACAAGCCCAAGCCCCTTGCCGCTACCCTGGTGGGAACGCAGCCCAAGGCTCTGGGATTTCGCGTGTTTATCGGCCCCAAGAACCTGGACGTGCTCAAAGCCGTGAATCCCCCTCTGGATTCGCTGGTGGACTTTGGCTGGTTCAGCATCGTCGCCAAGCCTCTGTTCATGGGCTTGCGATATATCGAGGAGCACTGGATCCACAATTGGGGCTGGGCCATCGTCGTGCTGACCCTCATCATCACCACGGCGATGTTTCCGCTGAAGCTCAAAAGCCTTCGGTCTGCGCAGGAAATGCAGAAAGTTGCGCCGATCGTCAAGGGCATCCAGGACAAGTACAAGAATTATAAGTTCAATGATCCACGCAAACAGAAGATGAACGAAGAAGTTATGAAGGTTTACAACGAGCACGGTATCAATCCGCTGGGCGGCTGCCTGCCCATGGTCTTGCAGATGCCTCTGCTCTACGGCTTTTACCGGGTCCTCGACCTGGCCATCGAACTTCGTCACGCGCCGTGGATCTGGTGGATCAAGGATCTCTCCGCGCCCGACCGGCTCAATATTTTGGGGATTTCCATTCCGGTTTTGGTCATTCTGATGACCATCGCTTCGTTTGTATTGCAGCGGATGACACCCATGGCCACCGCCGATCCTTCCCAGCAGCGCATGATGATGATGATGCCGCTCATTTTCGCCTTCATGTTCTATCGCCTGGCCAGCGGCATGGTCCTCTACTGGCTCACCAGTAGTGTGGTGCAGATTCTCCAGCAGGTTTTCATTAATCGCCGCATGCCACATTCAAGCCCACTTCCCGTTGCACGCAAGCCCGCTGAGGCTAAGGGGTGAAATATGGACACTGACCACCCGCCTGATGAACATGCTATCGAAAAACACCTAAGCTCGATGGAATCCCTGCTCCATAAGTTTATTCAGCACAGCCCCTTTGAACTGACCTTTTCAACCCAGAAAGCTAATGCCGAAGAGGGAGACCCGGAGGCGCCGGAATACGTCGTGGATTTTTCCGGGGCGGACGCCGATCTGCTGCTGGAAAAGAATGCCACACTCTTGCATGCCCTCGAATTCGTGGTGCTGAAGGCCATCCGGCTGGATGAGGATCATTTCCGGAGAATTGTTTTTGATTGCCAGAATTGGCGGCAAACGCGGACAGAGGAGTTGCGGCTGATGGCGCAGGTGGCGGCGGAACGGGTGATCGAAACCGGCGACCCCTTTACCCTGAATCCCATGAGCCCGCGCGAGCGGCGCATCGTCCACCTGGCCTTGCGAGACCGACCCCAGGTCCGCACCGAGAGCGAAGGAATGGGACCCGAACGCAAGGTGGTAATTTTTCCAGCCAAGTAATCGATGACCCGATTCACTGAAGATACCATCGTCGCCATTTCCACTCCTCCGGGCCGCGGCGGTTTGGGAGTGGTGCGGCTCTCGGGCGCCCGGGCCATCGAGATCGCCACCCACCTCGTCAAACTACCCAAGCTGCCGCTGGAAACCCAGCGCGCCACACGCGGCGCCTTCATTCAAGAGGACTCGGACCGGGTGCTCGATGAGGTGGTGGTGACCTGCTTTCGCGCGCCGCATTCCTACACGACGGAAGACGTCGTAGAGATTTCCTGCCACGGCGCCCCCATCATCCTGCGGTATCTCGAGGAGCGCTGCCTTGCTCAGGGCGCGCGGGCGGCGGAGCCGGGGGAGTTCACGATGCGCGCCTTCCTGAACGGGCGCATCGACCTGACCCAGGCGGAAGCGGTCCGCGACTTGATCGAGTCGCAGACGCTTTACCAAGCCCGCGTCGCCGCGCAGCAACTCGAGGGCTCCGTCTCCACACGCCTGAAACCGCACAAGCAGGTTTTGCTCGACCTGATCGCGCGCCTGGAGGCCGGCATCGACTTCGCGGAAGACGACGTGGCGGTGATCGAGTGGCCGGAAATCCTCACCCGCCTCGACCGGATCAGCGCTGATCTGGAAAAGCTGGTGGCGGGCTACGAGTACGGACGCATTGTGCGCGAAGGGCTGACGCTGGCCATCGTGGGGCGGCCCAACGTCGGCAAGTCGAGCCTGTTCAATCGCCTCTTGAATGAAGAGCGCGCCATCGTAACCCCCATCCCGGGAACCACCCGCGACCTGGTGGCCGAGACCGCCAGCCTCGGCGGCATTCCTTTGCGCTTTGTGGACACAGCGGGCGTCCGCAAAGCCCTCGACGAAGTTGAGAAGATCGGGGTGGAGCGCACCTTTTCCGCCATCGCCGATTCGGATTTGCGGCTCCTGGTGGTTGATGCCTCCGAACCATGGACCGAGGATGATGCCCGGCTGCTCGAGAAGTTGCGCCCACTGGGCTCGCTCCTCGTGGCCTTAAACAAGTCGGACCTGCCGCCGCAAGTCACAGAGGTAGAGCCGGGCTTTAGCCCGGCACATGCCGCCCCTTCGCTGGGCTCAGGGCAGGCTCTAAAGGGCGGCGCTACGATACTGGTCCGCACCTCGGCGCTGACGGGGGAAGGAATTCACGAACTCAAAGAAAAGATTCTGGCTCTGGCTGCTCCGGCGCGGGACATCGCGCCGGAAGGCGAATTCATCACCAATTTGCGCCACCAGCAGCTTATTAAGAATTCACTCGCGGGTCTGGCCAAGGCCCGCCAAGCGGCCGAGCTGCACACGCCGCACGAAATGCTTCTCCTCGACCTCTACGACGCGCTGCGGCCCCTCGACCTCATCACCGGCGCCACCTACGTTGACGACGTCCTCGACATCATCTTCAAAACCTTTTGCGTGGGGAAGTAGAGGAATCGGACCATCGTGCCGTTAAAGAGCTGTCCGTGGTCAGTTGTCCGTCGTCAGTGGCTTATATCTTTCGACCTCCGCGTATCACTTGCAACGGACTACGGACCACGGACAACGGACGGATCTCTATTTCTTGAGACCCTTGATGTCCTGCCCGCCTTGATGCAGCACCAAGTGTGTGACTTCGCCCTTTTCGTTTTTGAAAAACTCGATTTGTGCGTCCACGACCTTCAGGAAGAACGATGTCTCCGACTCCGCAAAAATTGGGACTTTGGATTGGCCCGTTGCCTGCGTCATGAGCTGGCCATTTTCGAGGGTCACCACCAGAACAAAGCCCGGACTTAATTCGTAGCTGCCCACGTAGCCGGCGAGAATGTTTTCCGGCACCGCGATTTCCTTGCGCTCCACCACCTTGTCGCTCGTGCGCGGCGCCTTCACGTCACGCCCGCCCTGCCGCAGCTCCAGGTAGGTGACTGCCCCTTTGTCGTCTTTGCCGAATTCGATCACGGCATTCACGACCTTGGGAAAGAACTTCGTCTCAGAGGTCGCGAACAGCGGCACTTTGCCCTGCCCCGAGACTTGGCTGACCAACTGGCCACCCTCCAGCGTAATCATCATGTTGATCTTGGGCGCCAATTCGTAGGTCCCCACATACTGCTCCAAGATTTTTGGAGAAAGGGTGATCTCCTTCCGCTCCGAGGGAAGCTCCACCGCTTCCCCGTGGGCCAAGGCTGACATGCTGGCCGCGATTTCGCCCGGCGCTGATCCATTCAAATTGCCCAGCACCACGACCGTGAGCTTGTCATCGGGGTAGTACGACAATTGAGTGTTGAAGCCTTCGATTCCGCCTCCATGATCGATCAGCTTGCGTCCTTTCACCGTGCTCACCTCAAGCCCGCACGCATAATCGTGCTGAAACGGCGTGGTCATCTTTTGGAGCGACGCCGGCGAGAGGACTTTCCCGCCGAAAAGGCCCTGCTCCCAGCGCAGCAAGTCTTGGGTGGTGGAATAGAGCGCGCCGGCGGAAAAGGGGATGCTCATGTGAATGAACCCCGTGTTCTGGGGTCCATCCGGACTGGGCGTGTATCCCGCCGCGCGGTGAGGGATGATGGCGGCGTTGGAGTCGTAGCCCGAATCTTTCATGCCGAGCGGTGTGAAGATGTTCTCCTGCACAAACTTCGCGTAACTCTCGCCGCTGATTTTCTCGATCAGATACCCCAGCAGAACGTATCCCGAGTTGCTGTAGTTCCATTTCTCCCCGGGCTGGAAATCCAGCGGTTTGTCACGAAATCGCGCCACCAGCTTTTCCGGAGTGGTGGGAATGGCCTCGGTGGAAGAGTAATCGGGGAAATCGGTAAAACTGGGGATGCCGGAAGTGTGGGTGAGCAAATTATAGATCGTCACCTTGTCCCATGCGGGCGGCGCATCGGGTATGTACTTCTTCACCGGGTCATCAACCTTGAGCTTGCCACGTTCTTCCAAGAGAAAAATACTGGCCGCGGTGAATTGCTTGGTGACGGAGCCCAGCCGAAATTTGGTGGTGGGCGAGTTCGGGATGTCCCATTCAAGATTCGCGAACCCGTACCCCTTGTCGAGCAGCACCGTTTTATCTCGAGCGACCAGCACGGAGCCCATGAATTGCTTGCTCGAAACGTAAGATTGAACCACCTGTTCCATGCGCGAGAGATTGTCCTGTGCCAGGCAGCAGGTAACCCCCAACAGCACCCAAAAGCCGGCAAGCCAACTTGCCAGCAGGCTTCTTCGCATCACCATGCTTTTCCTCCTGGAATCAAACAGGCCAGCTAGGTTGACAGGGATTTCCATGATCGACCTCCCACCCGGCCCAAAAATACACCTCATTACCACCAAATTCAATTGAAGGTAAGAAAATAGGTCAAATTGACCACTTCCAAATCCAAAATAACCCAGAGGCTCAATGGCGCGATTATCTGGATACCCGTCGTAAGAATACTCATTCATAGGATATCGTAGGATGTCAGGAGCGAAGTTTGGCGAGATAGGAGTCCAGTTCGCGCACGCGGAAGAGCTTGATGAGCAATCCGGTTATGACCAATCCCACCGAGCTCACGATCACCAGAACCGCCAGGGCGCGCAGAGTGGTTTGCCAGCCGATGCGCACATGCAACATTTGGGTCAGCTTGAAGCACACTGCGGCGGCAATCGTCGAGGCGGCGGTGATCTTGAGGAAAAACCAGACCATTTCGCCTGACCCGGGATTTTTCGTGCGGCGGTTGAGCAGGACAAAGAGCAGCAGCGTGTAGGCGATGATTCCCACGGAACTTGCCACGGCAAGTCCCAAATACTGGTAGTGATGGGCCATCCACCGATAAACCGGCAGATTCAGGAAAGTGAGCGCGGTTCCGGTAATAGCGGGGGTAATCGTATCGCGCGCCGCGTAAAATCCCCGCGCCAGGATGTTTTGCGCGCCCCAGGCGAACATGCCGAGGGAAAAAACCGCCAGTGCGGCGCCTGTGGCATGAAGATCGGGCGCATTCATGCGGGTGTGCGAATAAACCAGAAAAACCACCGGCTGGGCGAGGGCGATGGTGAGCGCCGAAATGGGCATCAGCAGCAGGATCAGACCCTTCATCGTAGCGTTCAGGGTGCGATTCAATTCTTCCAGCTTGCCCTCCGAGTAAAGCTGCGCCAGGAAAGGAAACGATGCCACGCCCACCGCCTGTCCCACGACCCCGAGGGGAACCTGCATCAAGGTTTTGGCGTAATTCAGCCACGAGATCGATCCGTGGGCCATGAAGGAACCAAACCAGCGCATAATCCAATTGTCCGTGAACACCAGAGAGAGCGCCAGCATGATGGGAACGGTGAGCTTGAGGAACAACAAAAACCCCGGATGACGAATATTCAGATTGGGGGAGAAGCGGGCCCCCGCGCGGCGCGCGCCATACACCTGGAGCAGGAAGTTTCCCGTCACCGCCCCGGCAAGAACTCCCACGGCGAACCCCGTGATTCCCATGCGTGGAGAAAGCAGCACGCCACCCAAAATGATTCCCAGGTTGTAAACCACCGAGGCGAGGGATGGCAGCACAAACTGCCTTTTGGCGTACTGCACGGCGCTCAGGATGCTGCCCAGATAGAAGCAGATTTGCGCCGGCAACATCAGGCGTGTCAGGAAGACGACCTCCGCCTTTCCCGCCGGACTGAATCCGGGAGAAATCAGTTCCACCAGTTGGGGGGCGAAGATTTCTCCCACCACAATGAGGGCGGTCAACAACACCCCCATCGCCGTCACCACGGTCGAGAAAACATGCCACCCTTCATCCTCGCGGTTCTCGGCGACGAACTTGGTGAAGACCGGAATGAAGGTGATGCTCAGCGAACCTGCCGCCACCAGGTAGTTCAGAAAGTCCGGCAGGTTGAAAGCGGCGACGTAGGCGTCGGTGATGCCATTCGCGCCGACCAGGTGGGCGACGGTCCATTCGCGGAAAAAACCGAGAATGCGGCTGGCCAGCACGCTTGCCATCACGATGCCGGAAGCCTGGGCAATGCGCCGCGTTACATGCGCAGAGTTCATTCGGAAAGACGTATCATGATCTGCGTGATTTTGCCTCGGAGCGGGCAAGATCCAACCCTCGCGCGTTTGATCCTATGTCCCGCTTTTCGGCCTAATGAGGGTATGGAAAGCGTTTATCGCACATCGAACAGCGCGCCATCTTAGGGTAATTTAGCGTCCGTTCCCACCATCGGCGGTGGGATCGGCGAAAATGCATGCTCCCGCAATGCGGACACAAGCGATAGCCTTCAACCTCTTCAGGCTCTTCCGCCACACTGACCGATGATCTACGGGGCTGGACCACAACCTCTGGGGACTCTTCCATGGAACCAGCAGCCCTCGTTCCCCCATTTGTCTCCGATGCCGGGGAGGTCTTACCCGATGCTTCCGCGATCTTGCGATTAAATTGCTCCTGAAGTTCTTCCACGGTCATATCATCCGGGTGTGGCCGGCTCCTGTCCTCCCGCTTGAATATGCGTCGGCGGTTGCAGTATGAGCAGCGACGCAAGTGGTAACCCCAGTTCCAGAGTGTTTCATAAATGAATCCGTGCCGCACAGATTCAGTTTTTATAGTTCCACAACGAGGGCAGGGAGTCGCCATCATGCACCTCTAGATTTGCGGGTCTGACATCACTGGCCACTCTGCATAGCAGGGATGGCTTCACGCAGGAAGACTGACATCCATTCGTCGTGCCAGGTTGCGCTCCGCTCCTTAAAGCAACGCGAACTTAGCCTTTGCGAAAGAGACACGCCATAATCTAACACAAGGAGGCAGGATTTCCAACTCGCTTGCACGATATCCGGGTAATGGCGTTGATCAAAGGGGTTTTTCATTCGCAATTGCGAATTCCGCTTGGTAACCGAATTGCTGTTCTGATGGCTTGCTGCGAAATTCCACTACAGGAATGCAGAATCTCGGACAAATGGTATGATCTCGGGTGGTCGAAAGCATCTGTTGGTTACTTTCAGCCCCCTATCCGTTCTTGTTGTCCTCCTTGCCCTGCCTTCCAACGCCCAGCAACCCAAGCCTCTGCCGGGAAGCGAGGTGTGCCTGGGTTGCCACGAAACCGGCCGTCGCACGGGCAAGCGCGAGCCGGGAGTCCCCCCGCCGTTCAACGAGGCTGCATTGCGAGCCTCTCCCCACGCCACCCTCGAGTGCACCAATTGTCACAGCGATCTGGAGGGCAAGAAGGATTTTCCCCACCCCGCCAAGCTCGCCGCGGTCGACTGCGGCACGTGCCATACGGATGAAAAACAACAGTATGTGGAAAGCCTGCACGGGCGGGCGGGCAAACGCGGCGACCCGCTGGCCCCTCGTTGTGAGGACTGTCATGGCACGCACAACATTCTGCGGCCCACCGATCCGGCTTCTCCCACCACGACCACCCAGATCCCCCTTCTGTGCGGCCGTTGCCACCACGAAGGCTCGCCGGTCTCGCTTACTCACAACATCCCGCAGGATCACATCCTCGCGAATTACACCGAAAGCATCCATGGCGAAGGTTTGTTCAAGCGGGGTCTGGTGGTCACGGCGGTTTGCACCAGTTGCCACACGGCGCACTTTGTTTTGCCGCACACCGATCCCCGTTCGTCGATCGCCAAGCAGAACATCGCCCACACCTGCACCAAATGCCATGCGCTGATTGAGACCGTGCACCGCAAAATCATTCGCGGTGAGTTGTGGGAGAAACACCCGGGCCTCATCCCCGCCTGCGTGGACTGCCACGAGCCCCACAAGATCCGGCGTGTCTTCTATGCCCAGGGGATGGCGGACCAAGACTGCCAGCGCTGCCATGGCAACCCGGAGTTGAAAAGCGCCAGCGGCGGGCGCTCCATGTTCGTGAACGAGCAGGAACTTGCCGGGTCGCGGCACGCGCGGATCGCCTGCGTGCAATGCCATACCGGCGGCGACCCGTCCCTGGCGCGGCCCTGCGCCCCCATCACCACCAAGGTTGATTGCTCGGTTTGCCACGCGAGCGCCGTGGAAGATTACCAGCAAAGCATTCATGGCCAGTTGTTTGCCCAAGGCAGTCCCGACGCGCCCGCCTGCACGGACTGTCACGGCAAACACGGAATCCTCAGCCACAACGATACCCAATCGCCCACTTTCTCGCGCAACGTTCCCACCCTGTGCGGCAATTGCCACCGCACGGGACAAAAGGCGGCGGTCCGGTACAAAGGCACCCAGACCAATATCGTGGAAAACTATAATGAGAGCATTCACGGCCAGGGGCTGCTGAAGAGCGGGCTGACGGTGACGGCCAATTGCGCCGACTGCCACACCCCTCACCGCGAGCTCCCCGCCGCCGACCTGCGTTCCAGCGTCAACCCCCGCAACGTGGCGGCCACCTGCGGGCGGTGCCATCACGGCATTTACGAGTCGTTCATCACCAGCATTCACTCCCCCCTGGTGACCCACACCGCCAAGCAACTTCCGGTGTGCAGCGATTGTCACTCCGCGCACACCATTCGGCGCACCGATCTCTCCGACTTCCGCCTCCACATCATGGACCAATGCGGCCGGTGTCATGAGGCCATCACCAAAACCTACTTTGACACTTACCACGGCAAGGTCTCCAAGCTGGGCTACGTAAAAACCGCCAAGTGCTACGACTGCCACGGAGCTCACGATGTCCGCTCCGTAACCGATCCGGCCTCGCGGCTCAGTCGCGCCAACGTGGTGAAGACCTGCGCCCAGTGCCATCCCGGCTCCAACCGCCGCTTTGCGGGATACCTGACCCACGCTACCCACCACGATCCGGAAAAGTATCCCTTCCTGTTCCTCACCTTCTGGAGTATGACCTCGCTGTTGATGGGCACGCTGGTGGTGGCTGGACTGCACACTGCGGCCTGGCTGCCGCGCTCGCTCCAGTACAGCAGAGAACTGAAGGCCAACGGGGCAGAGGCCGGCACCGGCTACGTGCGCCGCTTCCGGCCGTTTGACCGCAATTTGCACCTCATGGTCATTACCAGTTTTCTGGGCCTGGCGATGACCGGCATGATGCTGAAGTTCTCCTACACGCGCTGGGCACAGGTGCTCTCCCACCTGCTGGGAGGCTTCGAGGGCGCCGGGCTCATCCACCGCTTCTGCGCCGTGCTCACCTTCACCTATTTCGGCTTGCACCTCTGGGACCTGTTCCGCCAGCATCGTGCCAGCGGCAAAACCTGGCGGCAATTCATCTTCGGCCCGGGAAGCATGGTGTTCAATCGCCGCGACGGGCGGGAGTTCATCGCCTCCCTCAAGTGGTTTTTGGGCAAAGGACCGCGCCCCGAATATGGCCGCTGGACGTATTGGGAAAAGTTTGATTACTTCGCAGTGTTCTGGGGCGTGGCGATTATTGGCAGCACCGGGTTGTTTCTCTGGTTTCCGGAATTCTTCACGCGCCTGGTGCCCGGGTCGCTCATCAACGTGGCCACCATCATCCACAGTGACGAGGCGCTGCTGGCCGTGGGATTCATCTTTACCGTGCACTTCTTCAACACCCACTTCCGCCCCGAGCGATTTCCCATCGACACGGTGGTGTTCACCACCGGGGAACCGCTGGAGAAATTCAAGCTCGACCGGCCGCGCGAGTACCGGGAACTGGTCGAGCGCGGCGAGCTGGAAAAAAACCTCATCCCCCCTCCGCCTCCGGTGGTCGTGACGTTCTGGCGGCGCTTCGGCTTTACCGCTTTGACCATCGGCCTCATCATGATTCTGCTCATCCTCTACGCCGCAATTTTTGCCTACAAGTAAGGGCCAGCGGCGCTGGCCAGGAGTCGAACGCCGTCCGGCCCTACTAACGAAACCAGCCCTCTTCAGGGGGAGAGGGTGTCGGTATCGTGAAGGGCCTTCGCTGCATCCTTACTGACAGGGGTAAGAAATCATGGCGCGGGTGTTCATTACGGGTTCTTCCGACGGGCTCGGCCGAATGGCCGCGCAGCTCCTCATCGAGCAGGGACACAGGGTAGTGCTGCACGCTCGCAACGAGCCACGAGGCGAGGAAGCGCTCGCCGCCGTGCCGGGAGCGGAGGCCGTGGTCATCGGTGATCTCTCGAGCATCGCGCAGACTCGCAGCGTGGCCGAACAGGTGAATCGGCTCGGCTCCTTCGACGGGGTCATTCACAATGCGGGCGTCGGCTATCGAGAGCCTCGGCGCATCGCGACCGAAGATGGCCTGCCCCATGTGTTCGCGGTCAACACGCTCGCACCCTACATCCTGACCGCGCTCGTCCAGCGGCCCAAGCGCCTCGTCTACTTGAGTTCCGGCCTTCACCGAAGCGGGGATGCAACTCTGAAAGACCTGGCGTGGGAGCACCGCCCATGGCAGGGACAACAGGCATACTCCGATACCAAATTGCACGACGTGCTCATGGCCTTCGCCGTCGCACGCCGCTGGGTCAATGTTCTCTCCAACGTTCTTGAGCCGGGCTGGGTGGCAACGAAGATGGGAGGTCCGGGAGCGCCGGATGACCTGGATGCCGCCCACCGCACCCAGGTGTGGCTTGTGGCGAGCGATGACCCTGCCGCGATGGTTACCGGTGAGTACTTCTACCATATGCGGCTCCGCACACCCAACCCCGCGTCTCGCGATGTGGAACGGCAGGAGAAGCTGCTCGATGCGTGCAAGCACTTCTCTGGAGTTGATCTGTCCACAGGTTAACCGCAGTGACGAGTGATGAGTGGCGAGCAAAAGACAAAGTCCAGGCGCGTGAAGGCGGCCAGGGCCGACGACCAACCCCCATGTGAACACTCCCCCATTTCGGTTATCGGCTGGTGGCGCCGGGAGTGGCCATGGGATTGATCGTTAGCCTGTTGCTGGGACGAATCATCGAGACGGAGTTGTGGCGCGGAGTGAAACCCTATGATCCGGCGACCTTGGCGGGCACAGCTTTGTTGTTGCTGGGAACCGGGGTAGTGGCGTGTTGGATTCCGGCGAGAAGAGCCGCACGAGTGGACCCGATGGTGGCCCTCCGTTATGAATAGGTAAGCAGATTGGGCTGCCAGGCTGCTTCCTGTGGGTAGCTCTGCGTTAGTCTCGTGCTGAATACCAGTCCAACACTCGTAAGGCGCGGAAGGTGTTCCACCGGCTCGGGCGGCCCTCGGCCTCGTCCGTCTCGACCGGCATCCTGCCAGGGTACTGAGTCTCGAGCGGCCACCTGCCGTCGTCGTCGCGCTTCGACGCGACCAAGTCTATCGCCTCGGCTAGCCGCTCGTCGGGCGAGCCGCCGGCGCGGCGCAGATACTCGAGCCCCCGCAGCACGTCGTAATGCCACCACGTTGGGAAGGCGAAGCGCGTCCACACGGCGCCGCCCTTGCGATCTCGCTCGATCACCTCGCCGGTCGACCCGCGGCGGAAGAGGCGGCGCTCGAGCAGGTACTCCTGCCCACGGAGACGGGCCGCGGTTGCCTCGGGGCTGCCCCCGACGGCCTGTTCGTATTCGAGCAGGGCTTCGAGCACGCAGATGGTGGTGTTGAACGACGACCGCGTCGAGCCGTTGGCGGCCTCGCAGTTCCACCCGCCGTCGGGCAGTTGCTCGGCGAGCAGCCGGTTGACGATACCCCGCACGTCCTCGCCGAAGTAGGCGCCGACCGCCCCGACCTGCCCGTTGATACAGGGCTCGACCTCGCCTTCAAAGAAGGCATGACCGTCACATTCCGGCAGGCCACATCCCCGCCACGTCACCCGCGCGCGGACAAGGCCAACCGCGCGGCGCGCCTGGTGGCTGGCGGGATCGAGGCCCATTTCCCGCAGCAGCATCAGGACGTGCATCGTGGAGTTCCACCCGCGGTTCCACGCCGCGCCGCCCCATCGCCCGTCGGGCCCCTGGAGGGCGAGCAGCCGCGCGCCCGCGCCCTCGGTCGCGACCCTGGCACGCTCGGCCCTAATTTCCTCCGCGGGTGCATCGGTCAGGTCGCGCATCACCTGCCAGCGGATCGAAGGGTCAGAATCAAGCAGCCAGCGTATGACTGAACGTCTTGACGCCGAGGCTTGCCGTTTGGACGGATGAGTCGCCATCTGCAATATTCCCTTTCGCATGATATCTTAGCGCGGCCCGACCGGCCGCTTTCGAGAAGTTTACAGCATGGCGGTTCTTGGCAGAGGCTGTGTATAAATTACCGCGTGAACAAATCCCCGAACTTTGTGGAAATTCTCCATCTTCAGCATGGCGCTCGTGAGCCTGCCGACTTCGAAAAATCGCAAATCACAAAACAACTTCCCTTTTTCCTCGAGGCGCGGTATTTCTTGCCTGCACGGTTCCGGGTCGTGGGTCGAATTGATTTTGCGCCGGCTTTACGGTGCCACATGGCGGGATAAACCCGCCGCTACGACTTCCAATTGGCCCACTACCCCTATTCCGAGATCGATTGATTTGAACAGCCGCAAGGAGGTATCAGGAATGGAGACTTGGCATCGCGTTCGCAAGTTCGCAATCATCTTGCTCGCGACACTGGCATCCTGGCCGATGTCGATGAGCTATGGGCAAACCACAGGAACGGCGCCATACAACGTCCGCTTAATGGCTCATCCCCAGATCGCAGCGGTCAAGGTCACATTAGCTTCACGAAAGCCACTAGCGAAGGCGAGTGATTTTCTGAGCGCCGATCCCTCGGGATGGGTTGACCTCATGCCGCACAAGTCCTTTCGGGGATGGATGCGCGTGGCCATCCCGCCCGGGAAGCCTGTTGATCCCGTCACCCAATGGAAGCTCGACAAACAAACCGGGAACATCATCTGCGAAGGTGATCATGGACACGAATGGCTGCGCTACAATCGCGAGCTCACCAATTTTCTTCTTCACGTCGAATGGCGCTTTGATAAGCGTGAGGGATTGAAAGGGTATAACAGCGGAGTCTTCGTGCGGAACGACCGGGAGGGGCGAGTTTGGCACCAAGCCCAGGTGGGAGAACAGGCGTACATCTTCGGCCAGACTCTGATCCACGGGAAGCTATCGGAGATGTTCAAGACTCCGCCGCCGGCGGCCAATCCTCTCCATCCCATCGGCGAATGGAATACCTATGAAATCCGCTGTGATGGCCCGAAGATCACCCTGTGGGTCAATGGTGATTTGACCGGTGAATCCGCGGTGCCTGAGGTTCCCAAAGGCTATTGGGGCTTGGAAGCGGAGGGGTATCGAATCGAATTCCGCAACATCAAGCTGAAGAGCCTGCCTTGATGCCTGGAGGCGACGCCTGGGCGCGCGCCAGGCTGCCCGATCGCGAACCCCTACTCTTTCCCCAGCCTTGAAAAAGAGCGGTCGATGGTGAACGACAGGGTGGCGCGGGCGATCTCGACGTAATTCACCAGGGCCTCGCGGTAAAACGTCAGGCTGCGTTCGCGCACCACGCTTTCCGGGGCTTTGGGGGCGACCATGTGGTGGGTTTCATGCAGCAGAATGCTGAGCAGGCGGAAGCGCAATTGTTGGTCATGAAATTCTTGCAGGCGGCTTCCGGCAATGAACTGCGTGTCGAGCGCGGTATCCATGATCGGCTGTGCCAGCCAGCTTTCCACGCGGTCGAAGGCGATATCCATCTCGCCCACGGCGGCATCGCCGAAAGCGTCGTGGGGCTCGGAGAAGGGCGCCTCTTTCACGATCATGTGCCGATGGCCCAGGCATCCACACAGATTTTTGCGGCGCAATTGAACGACGATGAGCTCCGGCGCTTGCTCGAGGATTTCCGCGTAGGCTTCACGGCAGTGGGCGGGCGTCTCCACCCAATCGTGCTCGATGGCATGCGCAACCTGTTCCGCCCTCGCCGGATCGCGGTAGCGGTGCGCCACGACCACCACGGGACGCGGACGGTCCGGAAAAACCGCCAGCCGATACCGCCGCCCCGCCAGCCACTCCAGCCAGCGCGCCGCGCGCGGGCGAGACGTGAGGTAGGTCTCGATGGCATGCGCCAGAGGTGGACACTCCGCAACCATGGCTACCCTTCTAAACTTCCTGCCTTACGACAGTACCAAGGGCTTCTCCCGCGAAGCCAGAATGTCAGCGGGCAATCCCATGACTTGCGCCAGGGTAGAAGCGATGGGCTTCAGCGATATGCGCCCGAGATTTTTTCCGGGGGCGATTTCACGTCCCACCGCGATGAACATCGCTTCCATGCCGGGGCGCGAGGGGAGGTATCCGTGGGTGCCGTGATCCTTGGCCGAATCTTTTACCACCGGCCCTTCCAGCCGGTCGGAGAAATAGAAACCGGGGGCGGCCTCGAGCATGAGTTCGGCGTCAGGGTCGGCTTCCAGCGCTTCAAGTTGCCGCCGGTCGATGATCGCCTGCACCGCGCCCGTGGTGCACAGCCGATCGACGGCCGTGGCCAAACGCCGCCGGTCGTCGGCCGAGGACTCCTCCAGCCAGTAAACGGCGAGCGAACCGCCGGCGCTCACCGCGCCCAGCCGCTGCAACGTCAGCGAGCCGTCGGCGCCGCGCGCGAAAAGCCCGTGCTTGGCGAATGCCACCAGGGGGGCAGCTTCTTTTTCCACCGGCACGAAACCGTGATCGGAAAGCACCACCAGCGTGGCCGCCGGATCGGAGGAAATGGCGTCGCGAATCCTTCCAATCGCCTGGTCGGCCGATTCCAGCGCCGTGAGCGCTTGCGGCGAGGCCGGGCCGAAAGCGTGGGCCTGCGAGTCGTACCAAATGAAGTGCACCAGCAGCAGATCCGGCCGATAGCGATTCCACAGGTAGAGCGCCGCTTCGCCGCGGATATGGTCGGGATTGGCCTTGCCGAGCATCGGCGCGAGCGCTCGTGCTACTTCCGCGAAAAGTCCGGGAGTCGAGTGCCGCGCGGGAGTATCAAAATCGCGATTCGGGTCGGCCAGGGCGGGATTCCAAATTTCCGGAATGTTGTGGTCGATGGCAGCGCCGGCGCTCACCGGCCAACTGAGGGCAGCGGTGCGACGGCCACTGGCGCGCGCCACATCCCACAAAGCCGGCGCCCGCAATGCCTGCGCGAACCAGCACCAGGGCCGGGCTTTTTCCGTGGGATCGAGCGAAGCAAGATGGCTGTAAATACCGTGCGCGCACGGGGGAAGGCCCGTCACAATCGTGGCATGCGCCGGGTACGTGGTGCTGGGATAAATGGTCTCGACGGCCTCCGCGCTCGCCCCCGCCTTCTCCAGCGCCACAAGATTCGGGAAGCGGTGGCGGTGCTCCGGCGCACGATAGATGTCCGGCCGCAGTCCGTCCACGGAAAGCAGTACCAGACGGCCAGGTTGGGGTGTTGCCTGCTTCACTCGATTTTACCTCGATGGCTCCCATCACGCCGCATGGGGGTCTTCAGTCGCACATCTTCGATCTTGCTTAGCGCATCGCCTCCCGGTGCGCGATGCCCTCGACGTGCGTCACGAAGGCCTCCGGCTTGCCGGGTGGAGCGATCTCGAACTTCACCTTTAGCGTTCCGTCTCCGGCTTGAACATAAGTCAGCCTTTGGCGGGGAGCGTTCGGGCTCGCCTCGCTGAGAAAGGTCAGAACTTTCCCCTCCTCGCTGAAGGTTGCCGTATAGTGGATGACGAAACCCTCGCTGTCAAAATAAATGGCCCGATTGGGGGTGGCATCAGCATCGCGATAAACGATCAAAAGGTCTTCATGCGTGAAGGCCGGGCGTTGCGGCGTGGCGGGAAATTCGAGGTGATTCTTCCTCACCAGGATTTTTCCTTGCAACTCGAGCTGGAAGGAAAACGCACCCTCTCCCTTGCCGGGCTCGCCGTGACCCTCGGCAGTCCACGTGCCGACCAGGAATTTGTACGGCCCCCAAACATCCGGCGCTTTGGTTTGTTGCGCCGCTGCCGAGGCTGGTATCAGCAATGAACATAGACAGAGCAGTGTTAGTCGTCGCATCCCCTCTCCTCCCCTCGTCGAGCCGAGACCAATGGACATTGTTTATCACGTTTCGAGATATCCGGCTACCGCCGATTAGCGGGATTCGGGAGCGACGCTCGGCCCTCCTCTTCGGGAACATGGCGGAGGCACGTCCGCTTCAGAATGAGCCACTACCTACGGCTGTGCCAGGCACGCTTGGAAGCGTGCGGCGTGCTATAATGATCGTATCTCAAGGCGATGGAGTTCGCCTTCAACCGTCCTTATATCGGACTGATGACTCCTGGCTGCTCACCAGCGCCAGGAGTTTTTTGTTGGGCACAGGGGGCATGCGGAAAAGGAAGGTACATTGCGAATTCTTCTCTTGATCGTGTTTGGGTCGGCGGGGACGCTTGCCCGCTACGCTTTGCAAGGGCTCATCCAGTTTCACACGGAATCGACGTTTCCGGCAGGCACCCTGGTGGTGAATCTGCTGGGCTGCTTTCTATTGGGAGGCATCGGGCAGTTCGGTCTCGACCACCTCTCCTTCCCGCCGGAGTGGCGCATTGCCGTCACCGTGGGCTTTTTCGGCGCCTTCACCACCTTTTCGAGTTTCAGTTGGGAGACCGTTCACCTTTTTGAAGATGGCGAGTGGATTGGCGCTTGCGTGTATGTGACCGTCAGCGTGCTGGGCGGGCTCATGCTCCTCCGCACCGGCATGCGGATGGCAAAGTGGTTCTGAGTGGAGGCGATATGGAACACGAGCGCTTTGAAGGCGAACGCACCTTGATGCGTATTCACATCGGCGAGTCGGACCGTTGGCAAGGCTCGCCGCTTTATGAGGCCCTGATCAAGCTGTTTCGCCGGGAAGGTTTCAGCGGGGTCACGGTGCTGCGCGGGGTGGCCGGTTACGGCTCAGCCAGCCGCCTGCATACTGACAAGATTCTCCGCCTCTCCCAAGACCTGCCGATCGTCCTGGAAGTCGTCGAGTATGCGGAGCGCATCGAAAACATCCTGCCCAAGCTGGATGAGATGGTGGGCGGCGGGCTGGTCACGCTCGAGAAAGTTCGCGTCATCCTCTATCGGTCTAAGAAGTAAGGGCCCCGAATTCATCCATCGCGGCCCCGGCTTGAAGTGGGCGGAGGCCGGGGGGAGTAAATCAATCCTCCACTCAACGAGGGCCACGGTAGGGCACATAGGTACGTATGGCTTTGGACGAACTTCACGCGCGACGGCTGGCGACCGTTGGAAACCTGTTCGACGCTGCTTTGGACCGGATGGAGTTAGTCCTCCATTCAGCCGAAGAGGGGGCCGACGGTGGTGAATCCTCCCGGCTTTCAGCAGAACAGACCCGATTCATTCGCGACAAGATGGCGGCGATTCGAGACCTCTTGCACGAAGGCCTGCGGCACTTCTCCGTTCAACTTCAAAAACCCGAGCCGAAACAAATGCTGATCGCTGAGCTTTCCACGCTCTGGGTCATCCTGGAAAATGCTCGCCCCGAACGCATGAAGGGGTACGGACGGGAATTCGCCCCTAAGGACAAGGCTGAATGGGAAAATCTGATCCAAGCCCTCATGGATGAAACCGAGCTGATTCGTGGCACGGTACTAAAAGGAAAAAAGAAACTTTGACTCTGCACGGGTCAGCGACCGCCGCAGGTTAAGACCCTCCTTCAATCGTCATGAAGATGAAACCGGAAACGCCGAGTCTGGCTCCGCTCCCTCCTACGAGCGATGTGGATGGCGCTGGCCGGCTCCTGCGTCTGGCGGCCTTGGGAGAGGAACTCGGCGCGAATCGGGTGGCGGATGAAGCTCGCGACCTCGCCGCCCGCGTATCGGAAGGCCGCTTTTACCTTGCGTGCATCGGCCAGTTCAAGCGCGGCAAGTCAACCCTGATCAATGCCCTGATCGGTGAGCCCATTCTTCCGGTGGGCTTTATTCCTGTGACCGCGGTGCCCACCGTGATCCGCTACGGCGCCCACAAGAAGGCGCGCATTCAGTTCCGCGACGGCGCATGGCGGCAGGTTGCCGCTTCCGACCTCGACCAGTACGTTTCCGAAGAACACAACCCGGAAAATGCGAAGGGAGTGGGAGGCGCGGAAGTTTTTGTGCCCAGCGCCTTGCTATCCACCGGGATGTGCCTTGTCGATACGCCCGGCTTAGGCTCGGTGTTCACAGGCAACACCGCGGCTACCCAGGCTTTCATCCCGCATATCGACGCCGCACTTGTTGTGGTGGGCGCCGATCCCCCGCTGGCAGGCGAGGAGCTGACGTTGGTTGAGGCCGTGGGACGTCAGGTTCAGAATCTCATCCTGGTGCTCAATAAGGCCGACCGCGCCACCGATGCGGAAAGATCTGCGGCTGTAGGATTCACTCAAAAGGTCCTGGAGAAACGCCTAAAGCGTTCCGTGGGCCCCGTCTTCGAAGTCAGCGCCGCAGACCAGCTTGAAAACCGGGGGGCGGAGCGGGACTGGGGACAATTGCTCGCGGCTCTTGACCACCTTGTGCACGGCTCCGGGCGACAACTCATACAGGCAGCCTGCGACCGGGGAGTGCAGCGGTTGAGTGAGCAACTGCTGGCCATCATCTGCGAGGAGCACGAGGCGCTCGAGCGGCCCATCGAGGAATCCGAACGCAGAATCGCGGCGATGAAGGGAACCATCACCGAGGCGGAGCGCTCGATGCGCGAAGTCGAGTTTCTCTGGATGGCTGAGCAACGGCATCTCTCCGATCTGTTTGTCGGCCGGCACAAAGAGTTCCTCGCTTCCGTTCTGCCTCAGGCCAATGAGGAATTCGAGCGGGCTTTGCGATCAGCACCGCGTAGAATCGGTCCATCATATCGTCGCGCCATTATGCGTGAGGCTCAGGAAATTGCCCAGCGGCACGTATTGCCCTGGTTACGACCGGAGCAGGAAGAGGGCGAAAAGGAATATCGGCGGGTCGCCAGTCGCTTTGTGCAAATGGCGAACGACTTCTTGAAGAAACTTGCTGACGGGGGCATTCACGAACTGGCGCGGATGCCGCACGCTCTCGACCCGGAGACAGGATTTCGGACGCGGCCGGAGTTCTTGTTTCGGGACATGATCGAGATCGCGCAGCCGGCATCGCCCCTGCGATGGCTGGCTGACTTGGTTCTGGGGCTCGTCGGCGCCCGCGGCGTAATCGAGAGCGATGGACGGGAATTCCTGCGCCTGCTTCTCGAAGTCAATTGCTCGCGGGTGCAGAATGACATCCTCAATCGCGTACAGGAAAGTCGCGGCCGGTTGGAGGTGGAGATTCGCAAGCTCCTGCATGAAGTCAGCCGCATCGCGGTGGAGGCCTTGACCCATGCGCGGGAGGCGCGGTCCGCGGGAACCGCCGCCGTCAACGCCGCCGCCGCACGGCTCGACCGCCTGGAACACGAGGTCGCTGACTTATCGGCAAACTCCCCGACTGACCCACCAAATCACAACGGTCGAAGGTGGATGTCGCCGCCGCTGGTGTGAAGGCGCAGTAACTGGCCTCCCTTGCCCAGCGTGGCACGCAGGTTGGAGGATGACAAAGTGCCGGTGGTCGTCACGTGCAAGTCCGATTCGACATCTCCACTGCCGGCGGAGGCCTCCAGATCCAAATTCACCACCGGGTCGAGCGCCACGCTAATCTCCCCTCCGGAAGTCTCGACCTCGCCGCCCTGTGCGTTCCCCCGCATCAGGCTCACCTCGACATCACCCCCCGAGGTGTGAACGTCCACGCGCCCGCTAATGCCTTCGGCCTGGATGTCCCCGCCGGAAGTATGCAGCACCAGGTTTCCACTTAACTGGTGGATGCGCATATCGCCGCCGGAAGTCTGGCCGTCCAGATCTCCCTTCACGTCGGAGGCTTCCACGTCCCCACCGGAAGTTTTCAGGTGAAAGGCTCCTTCCAAATCTGTAGCGCTCACGTCGCCACCGCCCGTCTTGAGTTCCAGGCTGGTTTGCCGAGGCACACTGATCTCAAACTTCAGGGTAAAATGGTGCGGCCACGGCGCGTCGCTGCGGCGATGGGCCACAATCTCGACGGCGTGCGGCTGCTCTTCAAACCGCAGGGCGAAAATGCTTTCCAGGTCACTGAGATTCGATGTGACGAGCACGCGCGCCCCGGACTCGGAGGTGCCTTTCACGATAACGTCGCCCCCGCTTGTGTCCACATAGAGGGTGCCGCCGGGTGCAAGTTTCAGATTCTTCTCGAGCTGCGTGCCGGCCTGCGCGCCGCCCGCCAAGCTCAGCAGCAAACCTAAGGTGCAAAACAACATCAGATGAATACGCTTCATTCGTAGCCCTCCCTTTTCAATCGCGCCTGAACAGGGGCGCGAGGAACGCCGCGGACGCCAAGAAATTCCCGGTGTCGCCATCAACAAAACTGTGCCTCACAGGGCGCGGATGTGAATTGACCCACCGCTGGTGTGTAGGCGCAATTCTTCTCCCCCCGAGCCGATCGTTCCATGCATGCTGGAGTGGCTGATGGTGCCTACCATGCGCACGGGCAAATCGCTATGCACCGAGCCGCCGGAAGTCGAGGCATCAAGGTTCAAATTGGCGGAGGGGTCAATCGCCACCTCGATGGAACCGCCGGAAGTTTCCAGTTCTCCTCCGTGGCGGTTGCCGCGGCTGTAAGTGGCCCGGATGGGCCCGCCGGAAGACTTGGCCTCCACGTAACCGGAAACCTTATCGATGTGGATACCTCCGCCACTGGTGTGGGCCGTGAGGCTTCCATCGAGCGCGTCCACGTCAATCGCCCCTCCGGAGGTTTCCACGTGCGCGTCGCCGCTCACTTCCCGGAGGTGGATCGACCCTCCCGAGGTGTGCGCTTCCAATCTTCCGGTCAACCCGGTAACCTCGATGGATCCCCCCGACGTCTTCACATCGGAGGCGCCGCGCAGGCCGGAAAGGGTGATGCTCCCGCCCCCGGTGTGAAGCTCGGTGCGCGTTTCCGTGGGTACTTCGATTTCAAAGTGCACGGAAAGGCTATGCGACCAGCCGGACTCGTGCCGGCGCCGAGCCGTCACGCGCGCCACTCCCCCGCTGCTGGAAAAACTGAATTCAAGCTCGCTGTTCAAATCTTCCCGTTCGGAAGTGATCACGATGTGCGCACCGGAACGCGAGGCGCCGCTCAGCGCAACACTTCCCGCATCCGATTCAAGAACGAACTGGCCCCCGGGCTGAAGTTCCAGGTCCTTCTCGATGCGCGACTCCGCCCAGGCCGGCGACGCCACGGCCAAAAGCGATAGGGCCGCTACCATAACTCCCAGAGTTCGATAACCTTTCATCTTTTCCTCCTGCTGAATACATTCATGATTTATTACGTTAGACGGGCGGCCCGAGTTCCGGATAGCAGGCTATTTTTGACCTCACTACAGGCTGCTGTAAACGTACACGCCGCCCATGCGGACGCGGACTTTGATGTCCTGGTCGCCGCCCGAATTCCAAAACATGATTTTGCGGCCCCAGCCCGCGCTGTCTTCTCCGTGCAAATCGCTTTGCACGTAGCCCAGGATGGTCCGCGCGTCGAGCGAGCGCAGGCGGTAGATGGAGGGGACGTTGACTTCCACGTCGCCGTAGTTGACGCTGATTTCCTGCTTGCCAACGAGGCCGGTGACGCGCACATCGCCGTCCACGCACTTCATAATGACATTGGCGTCAAAGGGCATATGGATACGAAAGTTTACCGTGAGCTTCGACTCATCACGAAATGGCCGCCACAGCCGGCGCGCGGGATAAAGGGTGCGCAGCAAAACCTGCTTGTCCTGGCCGCCCAACACCACTTGCACCTGGTCGTAGAGCGGCTGGGCGTGCTTCTCATCCTTTGCCTCCACCACCTTCTCGGCCTCGATTTCCAGGCGCGGCTCGTCCCAGCCATCCACTTGGATGTTGCCCATACGCGTGTCGATGGTCAGCGTGCCAAAGGAAAACATGCGGGCGGAAAGATGAGAGGTCTTGCTGAATTCGTCGGCGCACAAGAAACTGGGAAGGAGCAATACGGCACACAGCAGGCAGGCCCGGGCGACAGCGCGAGAGCGGGAGGCTGACGCTGGCCAGTGAATTCGGATTGGGTTACTCAACTTCATGCCCCCGCCGCTTTGCCGAACGAACTCCGTGATGGCGTGTTCCGCTGTAGCGGCGGTCTCCGACCGCCGAGTTTTTGTGGCATGGGCGTCCCGCCCGTGTCCGGTCATGGCCAAGATGGCCATGCCACATTGAAATCTGTCGCTCACAGAGTGCCGCGACAATTTGCGCGCCTGTATCGAGCCCGGCCCATGAAGGAGTGCCGACCTAAAGGTCGGCGCTACGGTGCTCTACCGCCTGCCTTCCGAAAGGGCTTCGAAGCCACCAAGCCTTCACCTTCCTTGATTACCAGGATGTGATCGGCAGGCGGATTCTCGATCTTCTGCGTTTGCCCGCTGGGCCACCGAACTTCAATGCGATCGATCGCGGCGCGGTTCCCTAGTCCAAAGTGCAAGCGCAAATCGCTCGAGGAAAGATAGCTGCCGCCGCTGCGCACGGTATCATATTGAGTGAGGTTGCCGGCGACTACTTTCACCTCTGCGCCAATGCCGTCGCGGTTGCTCTTCGTCCCAATAGTCTTTACGAGAATCGAGTGGTTCGGGTTCTTGCGGAGGTGGCGCAGCAGCTCCGGCGCGCTGTTCATATTGGAAACCAGGATTTCCAGGTCGCCGTCATTGTCGTAATCCGCCGTGGCCAGTCCTCGGCTCACCCTGCGGAGGGCCATGCCAGGTCCAGACTGTAATCCGACCTCATCAAACGTCCCGTCGCCGCGATTGTGGAATAGCAGGCTTCGTTCCGCGTAGGTGATGCCGGTTTGGTAGCGGTCAATCTGGGGAAAAGTCTGGCCATTGGCCAGCATGATGTCCTTCCAGCCGTCGTTGTCGTAATCCAGGAACTTGGCGCCGAAGGTGGTGAAGAGCCAGCCCACACCGCCGATGCCGGCGCGATAGGTCACATCGGTGAAGGTGCCGTCGCGGTTGTTGTGGTAGAGATTTTTGGTGTCGTCGGAGAAGTTGCCCTTCACGAGGTCTCCCCAGCCGTCGTTGTCGTAGTCGGCGAAGTCCGTGCCCATGCCCGCCTGCTCCTGGCCCTCGCTGCTGTAAGCCACTCCGGCCTCCACGCCCACGTCGGTAAAGGTGCCGTCGCCATTGTTGTGGTAAAGGGAGCTGGGAGTGGAATCGTTGGCCACGTAGATGTCCGGCCGGCCGTCGCGGTCATAGTCGCACCACACCACGCCCAAACCGTAATACTTGCCGGTGTCGATCCCCGCGCGCTCCGTGACATCGGTGAAGGTCCCATCCCCATTGTTGTGGAAGAGAAAATCCCGTCCCCCGGGCAAACCGCGCGGGCCGCAGAAGGTTGAGATTCCACGGTAAGTGCAATTCGGCGCGCTGCCCATGTCGCCGAGCTTGAGGATGTCCACGTCGAGGTAATCGGCGACGTAAAGATCCAGGTGGCCGTCATTATCGTAGTCACCAAAGGCGCAGCCCATGCCCCAGCCGCCCCCTCGCACACCGGCCTTTTCGGTGATGTCCGTGAAAGTGCCATTGCCATTGTTGTGGTAGAGTACGTTTCCGCCGTAGTAGGTCACGTAGAGGTCGTCGAAGCCGTCGTTGTCGTAATCCCCCACGCAAACGCCCATTCCCCAGCCGGTATGGTCGAGGCCGGAGCGCGCACTCACGTCAGTGAAGGTACCGTCGCCATTGTTGTGGTAGAGGCGAGAGCGCGGGCTGGTGCCCTGCTTCCACTGTTCGAACGTCGAACCATTCACCAGGAAGAGGTCGGGGAAACCATCGTGGTCATAATCGATCCAAGCGACGCCGCCCCCGCCCTTGGCTTCGATGATATAGCGCTTTTCGGGGCCGCCGCTGGTGAGGGAGAAACGAATTCCCGATTTCTCCGCGACCTCGACGAATTGATCTGGTGGTCCGGCCGCGGTCCGCGACGTGGTTCCAATGTCTTTGTGCCCGGTCGGTTGTACTCCACTCATCCGCACCGGAGCGGGAGCCTGGGCGGCGCGCCCCGCGAATGTCCTGAACACCAAGTATGACATCAAGCCAATGCCGGCAAGGAGCAGGAGGATTTTCGGGAATGAGAACGGACGTTTACGCAGGGTCATGCGCATGCAAGTCCACGGCCACGACGATGTATCGACCGCTTAGAATCAGTACACTTCCTCATGCGTTCCCATGGTCAAGAGGAGAATCCCCTCGGATCCTTCGTATTCAACAAACTTGAATACGATCCTCAGGTCATATCCCGCGCTGCACGCCCAGGATCCTTCTAGTTCACCCTTGAGTTTGTGAGTCTTCAGGCGGGGATGAAAGCAGTCTGCTGCAAGCAACTCCAGGGCTGACTGAAGGTCTTGAAAAGCTAGCGGATGTTTCTTCAGAATTTTCTTTGCTCTGCGAACGAAAGCGGTGGAGCGCAGTAAGATCCGCGTCACGATAGGATCTCTTTCATGATCTCATCGGGCGTAGCGGGCCGGAGAGCGGCACGTTCATACTCCCTTAGCGCTTCTCGGATGTCGGCCGCAAGCTCGGCACGCCGGCGGTCCGCTAGCCGTCGATTCAGGACCGCGACCAGGGTTTCCTGCTCCTCCAGCGTTAAGCGATCGGCAGCATCCACAACAACGTGAAATCTCGAAGGGGGTCTAGGATTCTTCATGGTTTTCCCAAGATACCACTTCGTCCTAGGGGGAGCAACCCGGACCATGGGCGCCGAACTCTGAAAAGCCTGTCCAATCTATGGTTGCAAACTTGCGCCGGCAATGCCGGAAAACTGTTTCTCCTGGTGCGCGTGCAGTGTGGCGCACACGGCAAATTCGCGCGCCGCCGCTTCCTTGCTTCCCATCTGCTGGTAGAGGCGGGCCAAAGCGTAGTGAACCTCCACATTGTCCGGGTCGGATTTCAGCGCGGCCGTGAATTCCGCCTGCGCCTCCGGGAATTGCTTCCGCTCGGCGTAAATCCGCGCCAGGCCGTAATGCGGTTGATAGGCGTGCGGACTCAGGCGGGCTGCCTCCTCGAACAGCTTCTCCGCCTCCGGCAGGTTTCCATGTTCGAGCTCGATGTTTCCGGCCAGCCAATGGGCGGTGGGGAAATCCGGGTTGACCCGGATCTCCAGGTAGAATTGCTCCAGAGCCGATTCCAGGTTCCCCATGCTCTGATACGCGAATCCCAAATGATAATGCGCCAACGGCAAGGCGGGATTAAGAGCCAGGGCTTTCTTGAACTGCTCGATGGCGGGCGCAGTCTGGTTCTGGTTGTGGTAGGCGCGGCCAAGCAGCAAGTGCGCCTGCGCATTCGAGGGGTCGAGACGCAGGTAAGTTTCGAGTGTCTTCGAGGCGTCGGGATAGCGCTTGTCGGCGAGGTCCACCAAGGCCAGGTCAAAATAGTTTTGGGGTTCGCTCGGGTCGTACTCGATGGCGCGCTGAAAGGCCGCGCGCGCATCCTCGTTCATCCCCTTCTTGAACAGGACTACGCCCAACAGTTGTTGGAGATGGGAGGACTTCGGATATTGCCCCACAGCAGTCTGCGCCTTCTCCAGCGCCGCGTCCAGGCGGCCGGCGTCAACATCCGCCATTACCTGATCGGCAAGCGAGTCCTCGGATTGCTGCGCGCGCACCCCTCCGGCTGCCCACAAGAAAAGCAGGCAAAGAGATAGCGTCGCGGCTAATCGATGAAGTTTTGGAGGGCCCTTCACACCACGATGGTACGTCCGCTAAAAAGATGGAGTCAATCAAGAAGGGCGGCGGGGGGGAAGGGCTGGCGTCACTCCGCCGGGCGTAGGGGGTTGACGACTCTGACGCCGCTATAAGCCTGGCCGTCTGATAGATCCTCAGAATAGAGAACTGCCGCTCCGGATGCTTCTGCCGCTTGAACGATGAGGGCATCCCAAAATGAGATTTGATAACGCTCTTCAAGTTGCAGGGCCTCAAGAATGGACTCCCCGGTATTCGTTACCACTCTCCACGACAAATAATCAGCGACGATTTCACGTGCGGTGCGCAGATCGACGGGGTGTCCTGCCTTCCGGCGTATGTTGACGCACAGTTCTTGCAGAACTTGCGTGCTCACGACGCCGGCCCCCTGGCGCCAAAGGTCTTGCACTAACGCTTTCGCGCGTTCGTGCTTGGCGCCGGCAGAAGTGTCATGCGCATACACCAGAATGTTTGTGTCAACGAAGTACTTATCGCTCATGGAGCTCGTCTCGTGACACTGGAGGCGTCCACTGAAGGTCGAGCCCGCTGCGGAGTCGCGCCAGTGCCCGTCGGCGAGCCCTGTCGTACGCCTTCCTCTCGCGAACCATCGCTTCCAGTCGGTCCGCGAGGAGAGCGCTCAGAGAGCTTCCACCCTCAGCCGCAAGGATGCGGGCTTCGCGGAGGAGATCGACGTCAAGCTTGAGAGTTACGTTGGTTTTCATAACCTCGTCTCCAAGACTAGCCCGTTAAATATGTGCAGCACAATTATACGTGCGCGCTGGCCTTCCGTCAAATGGAGTAAATGTAGCGCGGACCTGTTCTCTAGATCCGCGGCTTTTCCTTGCCCATATTGCACAAGCCGCGGAATCAAGAGAACAGGCCCGCGCTACCCTTCCTGTTGTCTCACCTTTTGGCCTTCGCGATTTGCGCTTTGCCTTTTGACTTTCTTTTGGGGTCCCTTCGGCACAATGTTCGTTAGGTCCCGGAGCCAGCATAAGGATTTAATAACTGACACCTGATACCTGACACCTGGCACCTTACCGTCCCAGCCCGATTTGGCAGGCGTGGGCCTCGCGCGACTGGCGTTCCTGGTCGAGGTAGGCGCGGGTGCGGCGGGTCAATTCGTCGAAATCCACTTTGTGTGCGTCGAATTCCGGGCCATCCACGCAGGCGAACTTCACCTTGTCGCCCACGGTAACGCGGCACCCGCCGCACATGCCGGTGCCATCCACCATGATGGGATTCAGGCTGGCGAGGGTGTGCACGCCCCACTCGCGGGTCAGGGCGGCGGCGGCGCGCATCATGGGAATGGGTCCGATCACGTGCGCGGCGCCCACCGGTGAAGTCTGCGTGGCTTTCCAGGCGCGCATCAGGTCCACGACCGTGCCGTGCATTCCCGCCGAACCGTCGTCGGTGGCCCACTGAACTTCATCGGCCGCCTTGCGGAGTTCCTCATCCAGAATGATCTGCGCCTGGGAGCGCGCTCCGCACAGGGCGGTGACGCGGTTGCCCGCTTTGCGGAATGCGCGCGCCACGGGCAGCAACTCCGCCACGCCCACGCCTCCGGCGACGCACACCACGTGCCCAACGTTTTCAATGGCTGCGGCCTGCCCCAGTGGTCCGAGCAAATCGGCCAAAACCTCGCCGGTCTCCATCGCCACCAAGACGCGGCTGGTCTTGCCCACGCCTTGAACTACAAGTGTGATGCTGCCCTTTTCCGGGTCGCCGTCCACGAGGGTCAGGGGGATGCGCTCGCTGTCCGCGTGTGGACGCAAGATCACGAATTGGCCTGGCTTCCAGTGCCGGGCAATGCCGGTGGCTTGCACCTCGAACCAGGCAATTTCAGGAGTGATCAGCCGCTTCGCCAGAATGCGGTTTTCTACAGGTGCATCCGTAGAGCCGGGCTTTAGCCCGGCATCGGCAGGTGCCGGGCTAAAGCCCGGCTCTACATCAGTTCGGCGGTCAGAGACCGCCGCTACAGCGGGTTCGGTTGTGGGCGGGTGGTCGCGCAATGCCTCATGAATCGCGGCGGCGGCGGCGCGGCCATCGCGCATGGCCAGAATCACGGTGGAGCCGCCGCGCACCACGTCGCCGCCGGCAAACACCCGCGCCATGCTCGTCTGCCCCTTGGGATCCACCGTGATCTTGCCGCGGTTCGTGATTAGTTGCGGCGTGGAGCGCTGTACCGTGGGGTTGGGACTTTGCCCGATCGCCATCACCACCGTATCCACCGGGGTGCGATACTCCGAGCCCTCCATGGGAACCGGCGAGGGGCGCCCGGATTCATCCGGTTCGCCCAGCTTCATGCGGATGCACTCCATCTCGCGCAGCGTTCCCTTTTCATCGCCAAACAGGCGGACCGGCGCGGCCAGAAACTCAAAGTGTACGCCTTCCTCTTCGGCGTGCTCGATCTCTTCCAGACGAGCGCGGAGTTCGGCGCGCCCACGACGGAACATAATGGTGGTCTCGCTGCCCATGCGTCGCGCCCAACGCGCCGCGTCCATGGCGGAATTCCCGCCGCCCACCACTACGGTCCGCGCTCCGACCCGCACGGGGGTGTCCGATTCCGGAAAACGAAATGCTTCCATCAAATTCAGCCGCGTCAGGAATTCGTTGGCGGTATAAACCCCCACCAGATTTTCGCCCGGGATGCCCATCAAATGCGGCAGGCCCGCGCCGGTGCCCAGGAAAACTGCTTCAAAACCTTCCGCAAACAATTCGTCCACGGAGTAAGTCTTGCCCACGATGACGTCTTTGCGGAATTCCACTCCCATCGCCCGCAGCCGGTCAATTTCCTGCCGGATGATCTCCCTCGGCAGACGGAAATTGGGAATGCCGTAGGCCAATACTCCGCCCAACTGGTGCAAGGCTTCAAACACCGTCACGCGATAACCATTCCGCACCAGGTCATACGCCGCGATCAAGGAGGCGGGACCCGAGCCAATCAGAGCGACACGCGCGCCCTGCGGTTTCGGGGTGGAGGATGCCGTGGGGGACGCCATCTCTCGATGCTGGTCCGCCGCAAAGCGTTCGAGCGAGCCGATCGCCACCGGTTCGAGCTTTTTTCCCAGCAGGCAAGTTTTCTCGCAGTACAACTCGTGCTGGCAGACCCGGCCGCAGATTCCCGGGAAAGGACTTTCTTCGCTGATTTTTTGGAAGGCTGCGTCAAATTGTCCCTGCGCCATTAAGTCGATGAAGCTCTTGACGTTGATGTGAAGCGGGCAGGCGTCCACACAAACGGGATCTTTGCACTGCAAGCAACGTAATGCCTCGATCCGGGCTTGCTCCAACGAGAAGCCCAACGAGACCTCGGTGGCGCCCTGCACCCGCTCTTCCGGTGAGCGCACCGGCAACACTTGGCGAGGCGCCTTGGGATTCCGCCGCAGCTTGGGTTTGGCTTCCACTGGGCGTGCATCAGCTTGCTTGGGACTTTTTGAATCCACCGTTTTCCCCCTCTGGCTGCCGTTGCGCTGCGCGCTTATACTCAGTGAACGCGTTTCCTGCTCTCGCAACACGTTTGCGGACAATAACTTCCAGTTCAGCGACGGGCCCACCTGAAATGGGAGCAATTCAGGTGCCAGCCAACCTCGGTTGGGAATGGCCAGCTTCGACCGAACGAAGTAGGATCTCACGCCGTGGTTTCATTTGCCAGACACGGGTCCTCCCAGAAGCAGTCATTCCGGTGAAGTGGCACGAGCATCCTGGCGGTGTGAAGTCGCGGCCCGGATGGCCATGCCACAAGAACGGGAATCCCGCTCGCTCGGGAATGACCAGGGCCTCGAATGGGATCGAATTCTAATCGAGACCCGCACAAGGCTTTCACATTGTGAAGCATACAAATTGTCCTCCATGACATAGTGTCCTAGTCATTTAATAGCAGTTGTGTTTGTCAACTTATTGGTCCATACTCCCGCTGGACTCAAGTTTGTCTCTCGCAAATGGGGGTGTTCGAATGGCAGCATCAACTCAAACCGTTAAGACAGCTTACGACTCCGCCATGGAGAATTTCGATCTCGCGGCGGATGCACTGGAACTGAGCGTCGACGTTCGAAACATGATCAAGTACCCGGAGCGGATTTTGCACGTGAACCTCCCGGTACGAATGGACAACGGCCATATTGAAAGTTTCGCGGGTTACCGGGTTCAGCACAGCACAGCGCGCGGCCCCGCGAAAGGTGGTATCCGTTATCATCCCGGAGTTACGCTTGATGAAGTGAAAGCCCTTGCTACTTGGATGACTTGGAAGTGCGCGGTGGTGAACATTCCATTTGGCGGAGGTAAGGGGGGAATAACCTGCAATCCTAAAGCGATGTCGCTCACCGAATTGGAGCGGATGACGCGCCGTTACGCCAGCGCGATTCTGCCGCTCATCGGTCCGGAACGGGACATCCCCGCGCCGGATGTCTACACCAACTCGCAGATCATGGCCTGGATAATGGACACGTACAGCATGACCAAAGGCTACCCGATCCCCGGGGTGGTCACGGGAAAGCCGATTGCCTTGGGCGGCTCGCTGGGACGGAATGAGGCTACGGGCCGCGGAGTCTACTATACTGTCCAAAGTGCGGCCGAGCACCTGCGCATTCCGATCAAGGGTGCGAAGGTGGTGGTGCAAGGCTTTGGCAATGCCGGTTCCATTGCCGCGCAATTGCTCGACAGCAATCAGGCTTACGTCATTGCCGCCAACGATTCGCGCGGATGCGTTTACAACGCCAATGGGCTCGACATTCCCAAGCTCATCATGCACAAGGAGAAGACGGGAGGCGTGGTGGGCATGCCGAACTCTGAAACCATCAGCCCGGAGGAGTTGCTCGCCATCGAGTGTGACATCCTCATCCCCGCCGCCCTGGAGAACGCCATTGATGCCACCAACGCCGGCGACGTGAAAGCCAAGATCGTGGGGGAGGCGGCCAACGGACCGGTCACGCCGGAAGGAGACGCCATCCTGGAGAAGAACGGGGTGTTCGTGATCCCCGATATCCTCTGCAATGCCGGGGGCGTTACGGTTTCCTATTTCGAGTGGGTGCAAGACGAGCAACACCTGTTCTGGGAAGCGCAGGACGTTTACAACCGCCTGGAGCGGGTGATGAAGAACAGCTTTGCCGAAGTGCTGAAGATCCACCTCGATCGCAAGGTCAGCATGCGTACCGCCGCCAACATGCTCGGCATCGGCCGCGTGGCTGAAGCCACCGTGTTGCGCGGTCTGTATCCCTGATTTTGAATTTCGAATTCTGAATCGCATTGGAGCGGTCTGTATCCCTGATCTTGAATCTGGAATCTTGAATTTTGAATCGCACTTGAGCCCGGTCAGGGGCCACACCATCCCGTGGCCCCTGGCCTGACTTTTTTGCCGAAGTTTCAATGGCAACGCCCCTCCTCGGCAATTTCAATTTTCAAATCGCACGCGCTGGTTTGTCGATCCCCAGCCGCGCCGATACTCCAGCCCGACCGCAATCTTGGCTCATCGTCCTCGGCAAACCTGCCGATAACGAAGTGGGGGAGTGTGGGCTGCGGGGGAAAGGGAAGTTCGGCGCCCCGCCTAGCCCCGCGCCACCGGGCGCGTGAAGCCGCCGCGGGGTAAAACGTGAGGCGCCGGTCCCCGCACGTCCCGAGCTTTCTTTCCTGACGGCTCGCGCTAAACTCATGTCTTTTCATAAACATCGCGAGAAGGATCGCATAACCATATTTATTTTCATACACATCGCGAGAAGCCGAATAACCGACGTTTTTTCTATACGTGTTTTCAATAACATCGCGAAACTAGGTTGCATTTTTAACTCCCCTTTTTTCCCGCCCTCGGACTCGACCTCGAAGATAAATGCTTTTAGTTGAATAAGATATGATTGCACGGAAATCCCTCAAATCTCGCCGAAGTCCTTGTGTTTTCAAGCACATCGTGGCAAGCGGGGAGATGTTTCCCGGCCGGCGCTTCTCCCGCGGCGGCTTCCCGGCTCCCATGTAGGCGAGCTTAGTAGGTCCGCGCCCGTGGCACGACCTTTGGAGGTGTCCTAGGTCCTGCAAACCGTCCGCCTCAGCCAAAGTAGTACCCTGCACTACCCTCAACGCCCCAATTCGGTCCGCAAATCCTTGTTTCAGCCGGCCTAACCAGTCCGCAAGGCCTTGTGCGGCCTTTTATCACGACGGAGGTGCATCTCCGTGTGTAGCCGGAGGTCATCTTGCAGGGGCTGGCTTTGGCATTATTCATCGCGGGCGCCGTGATGGAACGACCCCGTGAGCAGGCGTGGGCTTAGCCCGCGTCTTCATGAGTCTCTCTGCATCACCCCCATTTGCGTTGGCTTCGGGCGCAATCCGGGGTAACCTATGGTCTCGAGCAACATGGATCTCAACGTGGAATTCATGACGGGGCTCAAATGCGTTTTTTGCGGCGCGAGGTATTCGACGCGCGTTCCTTACACGTGTCCGGCGTGTGGAATTACCGGCATGCTGGACGTTCAATACGACTACCCGGCGATTGCGAAGCGCCTGACTCGCCGAAGCCTGGCCCAGCGCCCCGATTACTCGCACTGGCGATACCGCGAGCTGTTGCCCATCCGGAACGATGCCGTGCTGCCGAGCCTTCAGGTGGGCTGGACGCCAGTCATCCAGACTCCGTCCCTGGCGCGGCACCTGGGCTTGAAGACCCTGTATCTCAAAGATGACGGACGTAATCCCAGCGGGTCATTAAAGGATCGCGCCAGCGCGGTGGGCGTGGTCAAAGCGCGCGAGAAACGTCAGAAGATTATCGCCTGCGCCAGCACCGGGAACGCGGCTTCATCTCTGGCGGGAATGGCGGCGTCACTGGGACTGCGAAGCGTCATCTTTGTCCCCGAGCGCGCGCCGGAACCCAAGGTTACGCAACTTTTGATCTTCGGCGCTACCGTCCTGCGCGTGCGCGGCAGTTATGAGGACGCCTTCCAGTTGTGCCAGCGCGCCTGCGAGCGTTGGGGTTGGTACAACCGCAACAGCGCCATCAATCCCTACCTGGTCGAAGGCAAGAAGACCGTGGGGCTGGAAATCTGCGAACAGCTCGCGTGGCAGGTTCCGGACTGGGTCGCGGTATCGGTGGGTGACGGCTGCACCATCGCGGGCGTGTGGAAGGCTTTCCACGAAATGAAGACGCTGGGGCTCATCGCGCGCACTCCCAGAATGCTGGGCGTGCAGGCGGCGGGCGCCGCGCCCGTGACCACGGCATTTCGCACCGGCGAGCCGCTCGAGCCCATCGAGCCCCAGACGATTGCCGACAGCATCGCGGTAGGCGTGCCGCGGAATTGGAAGAAAGCGGTGCTCGCCGTTCAAGCCTCCGGCGGCACCATGCTCAATGTGGAGGACGAGGAGATTCTTGAAGCCATGCGCTCGACCGGCCGCTTAACCGGTATCTTCGCCGAACCCGCCGCCGCCACCGCCGTTGCCGGGGTCCGCCGCGCGGTGGAAGAGGGAACCATCAGCCACAAGGCCAGCGTCCTCGCGGTGGTTACCGGCAATGGTCTGAAAGATATTCGCAGCGCCCAGTCGGCAGTGACGAAGCCCTTCGATATTGCGCCGGATGGAACCGGGCTGGAGGAAATTCTGCGAGATCGACGATTGATTTCGTAGCGGGTAGCAATGCACACAGAGGGGATAGTAGGGGTAGGGCTTGCCCTACCCTCGTCGTTCCGCGGCAATCTACACAGAGGGGACGGCAAGCCGCCCCCCTACAAATGATGGCGAACCGCAGCAAGGTAGCACCGACCCGTCGTGCAGACCTGCGGCTCGAAATCGACACGGCTAAGGAAAGCCGCGGACCTAAACAGCAGGTCCGCGCTACGTTTTCCTCAGCGTCTCTGCGGTATAAACAGCCATGACCCAACCTAAACCCGCCAGACCATCCCTGCTCATCCGTGACATCCACACGGTAATTACGATGGATGCGCACGACACCGTTTTCCGCGGCGGATTCATTTATTCCGAGGGCGGCGAAATCAAGCAGGTGGGAAAACGCCCGCCGGCGCGGCTGCGCGCCGACCGCACCATCAGTGCGCGATATGCGGTGGCCCTGCCGGGATTGATCAACACCCACCACCATCTCTGCCAAACGCTGACGCGCGCGTGCGCGGCGGCTGCCGACATGGAACTTTTCGACTGGCTACGCACGCTTTACCCCATGTGGGCGCACCTGGAGGAAGAATCGATGCACGTGGCCGCGCTGGTGGGCATGGCGGAGTTGTTGCTTTCCGGCTGCACCACCACCACGGACCATCATTACCTTTTCCCGCGCGGCCAGACCAAGCTGATCGATGCGGAAATTGCCGCCGCGCGCAAAATCGGCATACGCTTTCATCCCACGCGGGGAAGCATGAGTGTGGGCCAAAGCAAGGGAGGCCTACCACCGGATTCCGTGGTGCAGAGCGAAGAGGAAATCCTCGAGGATGGCGAGCGGCTGATCCAGAAATATCATGATCCTGCGCCGGGCTCCATGCTGCGGATCGGCCTTGCGCCCTGCTCGCCGTTTTCCGTGTCGGAAGAACTGATGCGCCAAACCGCCGCCATGGCCAAGCGCCACAACGTGCGCATGCACACCCATCTTGCCGAGACCCGCGACGAGCAGGATTATTGCGTAAAACATTTCGGCAAACGCCCCCTGGATTTTATGGCGGATGTGGGCTGGCTGGGTGAGACCACCTGGGTCGCGCACGGGATATATTTCAATTCCCGCGAGGTCAAACGCCTGGGCCGTGCCCGCGTGGGGATCGCGCATTGCCCCAGCTCGAACATGCGACTCGGTTCCGGCATCGCCCCCGCCCTGGCATTACGCCGCGCCGGTTCGCCGGTGGGTCTGGGGGTTGACGGCAGCGCCTCCAATGACAGTTCCCACATGCTGGCGGAAGCCCGCCAGGCTTTGTTGCTCAATCGCCTGGCGCACGGCGCCGCGGCGCTCAAGGCACGCGAGGCGTTGCGCATGGCGACGGTAGGAGGCGCCGCGTGTCTTGGCCGCGAAGACATTGGCAGTCTCGCCGTCGGCAAGCGCGCGGATATTGCCCTGTTCGATCTCCGCGACGTGGGTTATAGCGGCGCTGAAGATGTGGCGGCGGCCCTGGTGCTCTGCGCCCCCACTCGGGTGGAAACCCTGATCGTGGAAGGAGGGGTGGTAGTCGAGAACCATGAGCTCAGAACCATCGCGCTGGCCCCCGTCCTGGCGCGCCATCGCCGTTTTGCCGCCAAAATGGTTGGAAGCCCGCAACTGCTCTGATATACTCCGGCACTTAGCTGCGAGTGACAAGTGACGTGTGACGAGCAAGAACGAATGCACGGGGTTTTTTGCTCGTCACTCATCACACGTCACACGTCACTGCTCTTATGTGATGAGCAAGAACGAATGCACCAACTTTTTTGCGTGTCACACGTCACACGTCACACGTCACTGCTCTTACCATGTTTGACCACATTGAGTGTTTCTACCAACCTACCTCGATTCGCGAAGCGCTGCTGTTGCTCCGCAAGGTGGGGAAGCACGGCCGGATTGTGGCCGGCGCGACGGACATCGTCGCGCAGGGCGACCGCTCAACCCGCTTCCTTGTTGACGTCACGCGTCTGGGCTTGAACTACATCCGGGGAAATAACCGGGGATGCGCGATTGGCGCTACGACCACGATGGCGGCGCTCGAACATTCGCCGGTCATTCGCGCCCTCGCCGGCGGCATTCTGGCCAAGGCGGCCTCCACGTGTGGCTCGATTCAAAACCGCAACATGGCGACGGTGGGAGGCAACCTGGCGAACGCTTCCCCCGCTGCTGATACCGCGGCGGTGCTTCTGGCGCTCGACGCCCAGGTGGCGCTGGCCAGTTCGCGCCGCAAGCGCCAAATTGCTCTGGCCGATTTCTTCTCGGGGCCGCACCGGACGGTCCTAAACGGCGAGTTGCTGGAGGAAGTGGTTATCCCCGCGCTGCCGGGCGGCGGACGCCTGGGTTGGTCATTTCAAAAACTCGGACGCACCGCGACGGACATTTCCCTGGTGAGCGCGGCGGCGGGGTTGCAGATTGACGCGCGCGGGCGCATCAAGTGGGCGCGCCTCGCTCTGGGAGCGGTGGCGCGCACTCCGTTGCGAGCCCGGAAGGCGGAGGAATTGCTGCTCGGGAACACCTTGAACGAAGATCTAGTGGTGCGTGCGAGTGAATCGGCATGGCGAGAGGTCAGCCCGATCAGCGACAGCCGGGCCTCCTCCGAGTACCGCCGCGAGATGAGCGGAGTGCTGGCGCGGCGAGCGTTGCGCGAGTGCGCCGCTGCGATGTAGAGGCGGCTTTACGCCGCCATGTGGCGAGGTAAACTCGCCGCTACAAAAGGTGAAAACCCCGGACTCCGAACCCCGGACTTTTTGCTATGAACACGATGCGAGTGGACCTGACAGTGAACGGCGAAACTAAAAACTGGACCATCGCGCCCGGCGACCTTCTGCTGGACGTTTTGCGCCGCGAAGGATATTTCGGGGTGAAGCGGGGCTGCGAAACGGGTGAGTGCGGCGCCTGCACGGTTCTGGTGAACGGGAAACCCATCAATTCCTGCTTGATGTTTGCGGCGCAAACAGAGGGGTGCGCGATCCTGACCATTGAAGGCGTCGAGCAGGATGGAAAATTGGACCCCCTTCAGGAAGCTTTTTTGGAACACGGCGCCGTGCAATGCGGGTATTGCACGCCCGGAATGATTTTGAGCGCCAAAGCGTTGCTCGCGGAGCGCCCCGATCCCACGGAAGCGGAAGTGCGGGAAGCCCTGGCGGGAAACTTTTGCCGTTGTACGGGATACCTCAAGCCGGTCGAAGCAGTGCTTTCGGCGGCGCGGGTCTACCGCGAGAAAGGCCGAAAGACGAAAATCGAAACTCGAAATTCGAAAATCGAAAAACGAAAATCGAAACGCGCAGGTTAGTCAGCGAGTTCCGAATTTCGAGTTCCGAGGTCCCATGCGCTTTTATTCGTTTCAGATCGTCATTGAGAAAGAACCCGAGGACGAGGGCTATTTCGCTTACAGCCCGACTGTTCCCGGTTGCTTTTCGAATGGCAAGACCATTGAAGAGGCACGGCGAAACATGCGGGAGGCCGTCGAACAACATATGGCCAGCCTGATTGAACATGGCCGGTAGGAGAAACGAAACTCGAAAATTGAAACTCGAAAATCGATAATTAGATTGCGAGTTTCTGTACTGGGCCAATTTAGTGCAGAGGCGGCTTTACGCCGCCATATGGCGAGGTAAACTCGCCGCTACAATACTAAATTGGCTCAACACTCAAGTTTCGAGTTTCGATTTTCCAGTTTCGAGTTTCGAATTTCGAGTTTCGAATTTCTTAGAACCATGAATTCCAAGCACTCCATCGTCGGAAAGAACCTCCAAAAGGTGGACGGGTTCAAGCTCGTCACCGGCCGCCCCGCGTTCACCGACGACATTCACCTTCCCGGATTGCTTTACGGCAAGATTCTTCCCAGCCCGCACGCGCACGCGCGCATCAAGCGGATTGACACAACCAAAGCCAGGCAACTTCCGGGCGTGCGCGCCGTCCTGACCTACAAGGATGTTCCGCGCGTGCCCCACACCACCGCTGGTCAAAGCCGGCCGGAGCCTTCGCCTTACGACACTTATCTGCTCGATTCGAAAATGCGCTTCGTGGGCGATCGCGTCGCGGCCGTCGCGGCGGAAAGCCGTGCCATTGCCGAACAGGCGCTGCGGTTGATTGAAGTCGACTATGAAGTTCTGCCTGCCATCCTGGAAATCGAGCAGGCCATGGCCGCGGGCGCGCCGGTGATTCATGATGAGCCCGATTCCACGGGCATCCACGACGCCCAGCACAACCTTGCCGGATACATTCTGAAAGAACTCGGCAACGTGGAGGACGGGTTCCGCGAGTCGGACCTGATCATCGAACGCGAATTCCGCACCCAGCGCCAGCAGCATTGCCCGCTCGAACCGCACGTGACCATCAGTTGGCTGGACTCGGACGACCGGCTGGTGATCCGCTCGAGCACGCAGGTGCCCTACCACACTCGCCGCCAGGTGGCGATGATTCTTCAGATCCCCGTGCAGCGCGTGCATGTGGTCAAACCCCGCATTGGGGGCGGCTTCGGCGGCAAGCAGGAGATGCTGCTGGAAGATATCTGCGGCGCGCTCGCCCTGGCCACGCGCCGTCCGGTGAAAATCGAATACACGCGCGAAGAAGAGTTCTACATGGCGCGCAGCCGGCATCCGCAAATTCTGAACATCAAGATGGGTATGAAGCGCGATGGGACGCTGATGGCCAACCAGATGACCGTCCTCGCCACCACCGGCGCTTACGGCAGCCACGCCAACACCGTGCAGGGGAATACCGGCAGCAAGGTTCTTCCCATCTACCGCACGCCCAACATGCGGTTTGAGTGCCACGTGGTTTACACCAACACTCCGGTGGCGGGGGCGTTCCGCGGCTATGGATGCCCGCAAGGTTATTTCGCCCAGGAATCGGTGATGGACGAGCTTGCGTACACGCTGGGGATGGACCCCGTCGAACTGCGCAAGAAAAACATGATCCGGCTGGGCGATATTGATGAACTCTCCGCCCAACTCGGCGAAGGCAGAAAGGGGCTGCCGCGGCACATTCGAAGCTGTGGCTTGCCGGAATGCCTGGAGCGCGGCGCGGCGGCAATCGATTGGGTGCGGAAGCGTGAGGAATACTCGAACGTAGGGCCGAGCAGCGCTCGGCCGGCCGAACGCAGTTCAGCCCTACGGCGCGGCGTGGGTGTGGCCTGCTCGATGCAGGGCAGCGGCATCGCCGGCGTCGATTGGGCCGCGGCCATGCTGAAGCTCAACGAAGACGGCTCCTTCAATCTGCAAGTAGGCGCCGCCGACCTGGGGACGGGGGCGGACACGGTCCTGGCTCAAATCGCCGCGGAAACCCTGGGCGTCACCCTGGACAAGCTGATTGTCTGCTCCGGTGACACCGACTTCACGCCTTTCGATGTTGGCGCCTACGCTTCCAGCACTACGATCATTTCCGGCGGCGCGGTGAAGAAGGCGGCGGAGAAGGTGCGCGACCACCTGCTGCGCCTCGCTTCCAAAATGCTGGACATCCCCGTCGATAACCTGACCTGCCGCGACAATCAGGTGGTGACCAAGTGCGAGTGCGCGAAGTCGGTGAGCATGGAGGATTTGGCTCACTACGCGATGTATAAGGAAAAAGTGCAGGTGATGGAAAACGCCTCGCACTGGAATACTGACAGCCCGCCGCCCTTCTGCGCGCAGTTCACGGAGGTGGAAGTGGATACGGAAACGGGCCACATCCGCGTGGTGCACCTGGTGACTGCGGTCGACCTGGGCGTGGCGATCAATCCCATGCAGGCGGAGGGGCAGAGCGAAGGCGCCGTCGCGCAGAGCCTGGGGTATGCGCTGACCGAAGAGATGGTGCTCGATGCCTCCGGCCGCGTGATCAATCCTTCCTTCCTCGATTATAAAATGCTGGCGGCGAAAGATATGCCCAAGCTCACGACCATTCTGGTGGAGACCGAAGAACCCCTCGGGCCTTACGGAGCTAAGTCCATCTCCGAGATACCGATTAACGCCCCGGCGCCGGCGGTGGCCAACGCGGTGTTCCACGCCATCGGGGTGCGCTTTCGAAAACTCCCCATCCGGCCGGAAGATGTGTTGCGGGCTTTGCGGGAAAAAAAGTTAGCTTCACCGTCGAGGCGCGGGGAAGGGTAAAGGGTGGGGTGTTCGACCCAGATAAATCTACACGCACACGACGCCCTTTCTAGTAGAATCAATGTACCAAGAGACAGGTGACAGGTATGAAAAAAAAAGGCAAAGACAGAATCCGGCTCGTGATTGATTCCTTCACTCCCGATACCCTGCCGATGTCTCGTCTTGCGGAATATCTCAAGCAATTTTCGGATTTGCTTGGCAATGAGGCAAGCGTTCACTTCGACAGGGTGGAAAAATCTAGTGCCGCTTTAGTTTCCTATAGTGACCACACCGCTACTCCGAAAATCAGACAGCGGCTCGAAGAAATCATTGAAGGCACAGCTCCCAAGCCCGCCATCAAGTCAAATGCGATACTTGATGACATGCTCCTTGCAGATAATGCAGTAGGGTATGTCGATCTGGGTGAATCGAAGTTGATAGAGTTCCCCGGACGGAAGAGAGCCCCACTGCAAAGGATAGGGCCTGTACGCCGAAAGTCGTCCTTGGATGGACAGATATTTCAGATTGGCGGCAAAGACGAGACGATCAATGTCCACTTGCGTAATCCGCAGAGCCCAAACGAAACGTACAGGTGTGAAGTCTCAATATCTCTCGCCAGAAAGCTGGCGCCGCACTTTCTGCTTGGCATCGTGCGAATGTTCGGAGAAGGAGACTGGTACCGGACGGACACTTCTTGGCTGATGAGTCCGAACAGTTTTTCTGCTTATGATTTCGAACCGCTTGTCGAGTGCGGACTTGATAAGACCATCAATTCCGTGCGTGACATTTTTGCGGACATCAAAACGGATGCCGCGATGTTGGAGCAATTGAGGCACGGGTAGGCTGATGATAGTTTTCGACACTACCGCTCTATCGTTTCTGTTCATACCTGGTTACACGCCGTCAAAACCTGTAAAGCACGGCAAAGAGCGCTTGGAAGAGCTTGCTGAAACGATGGCCGCAAGTCATGAGAAGATAGGCATCCCGTCTCCGGCGCTGAGTGAATTTCTCGTCACTTGTAATGAAAAACAAACCGATGAATTCCTTAAGATGGTTAGGAGTTCCCCTTGGCTCGAAATTATGGATTTTGATGCTGCTGCGGCAGTGGAAGTCGCCATGAGGACGCGGAAAGCCATAGAGGAGAAGGATAAACGCGAAGGACTGACCGGAGACAACGCCAAGATCAAGTTTGACCGCCAGATCGTTGGCATAGCCATTGCATCGCACGCAACCAAAATAATTTCCGACGATAAGGACGTGAAATCGTTAGGTGAGAGATGGGGAATTGAAGTGTTGCGAGTGGAAGATCTGCCGATTCCAGCGTCTTTGATACCGCCCCCGTTACTAGCAGCGGCAATCGAGGCAGATGAGCAAGCTGCCGCAGCACAACCAATCCCGGAAACAAATAAGCCCACTCCGAAAGGTGGGCCTACCCAAAAGTAACAATCGAGTGCGTGAAGCGCAGCTCTGCGCCTTTGAGGTCTGCGGTTCTTCCCTCGACTCGCGCTCCCAAACTTGAAGTCAGGCGCCCGTTTAGGAGATTTGTGGCCGTTGATGTGAGCTCGTCGCCCAGGGGCAAGTAAAAGCCGCGGACCTACAAAACAGGTTCGCGCTACATTCGCTTTGCGCCTTTGCGAAAGCATGTTTTTGGGGTTGCTGGAATTCTTCAACGGGCAAAACAATTTCACGCAAAGCGCAAAGACGCAAAGGCTGCAAACCTATGATCAATGCACCCGAAAAAATCGTTCTTAATCGCGACCGCATCGCGGCCCTCGCGGAGTCCTACGAGGGGGAGATGGTCGGGTTTCTGCGCGACCTGGTGGCCATTCCTGCTGAGAGCAGTCATGAAAAGCCGGTGATCGAGCGCATCCACCGCGAGATGGAGAAGGTGGGTTTCGATGAGATTCGCACCGATCCCATGGGTAACCTGCTGGGACGCATCGGCTCCGGCAAGAAGATCATTATGATGGACTCGCACACCGACGCGGTGGGGGTTGGCGACCCCAAGGAATGGGCCTGGGATCCGTACAAGGGCAAAGTCGAAGACGGGTTCGTGTACGGGCGCGCCTCGAGCGACCAACGGGGGGGAATGGCCAGCCTGGTTTACGCGGGGAAAATCATCAAGGAACTCGGCCTGGAGGGAGATTACACGCTATACGTGGTGGGTTCCGTGCATGAGGAAGACTGTGAAGGCCTCGCCTGGCTCTACATCCTGAAAGAGGATGGCATTCCCGCCGATTGCGTGGTGCTGACCGAGCCCACCAACCTGCGAGTCTATCGGGGCCACCGCGGACGGATGGAGATGGAGGTGCATTTCCGCGGCCGCTCGTGCCATGCCAGCGCCCCCGAACGCGGTGATAATCCGATTTACAAAATGACGCCCCTGGTGCGGGAGATTGAAGCGCTAAACACCCGCATGCGCGATGATCCGTTTCTGGGCAAGGGGACGATTGCGGTGACGGAGATTCGCTCGATGTCGCCCTCGCTGTGCGCGGTGCCGGGCGCCTGCTCTATCCATCTTGACCGGCGCCTGACTGCGGGCGATACCAAGGAAAGCGCCGTGGCGGAAGTCAAGGCTCTGGCGGGCGCGCAGGGCGCCGAGGTGGAGATCCTCAGTTACGATGTGCCCAGCTACACGGGGCTCCGCTACTCGATGGAGAAGTACTTTCCCACCTGGGTGCTGGAGGAAAATCATCCGCTGGTGCAGGCCGGCGTCAGCACCTATGCGGCCTTGCACGGCCAGCCGCCCGTGGTCGATAAGTGGACGTTCAGCACCAACGGGGTCGGTTCCATGGGATTGATGGGCGTGCCCACCATCGGCTTTGGGCCGGGCGAAGAGGATGTGGCGCATAGCGTCATGGAACGAGTGCCCATTCGCCACCTGGTGGAAGCCGCCAAGTTCTATGCGGCGTTTCCATTGACCTATGTGAGTACAGTGGCTAGTGGATAGTTGTTGCCACTAGCCACTCACCACTCTCCACTAACCACTGCCTTTCTATGTCTGAACTTGTTCCCATTCCACTTCCCCTGCTCCTGCGCCGGGCATTTTTGGAATACGAGCGGGAAGGGAAAATCTTCGACCTGCCCAAGGCCAAATTCTTCCGCGGCCTTCCCGGCCTTGACACCTCCGTCCGCTTTCATGGGCACGCCGCGTCTACGCCGCTGGGGCCGGCCGCCGGACCCCACGATCAGTTGGTGCAGAACATCGTGCTTTCGTGGCTGGGCGGCTCGCGCATTATCGAGCTGAAGACGGTGCAGATTCTCGATGAGCTGAAAATCCCCCGCCCCTGCATCGATATCATCAACGTCGGTTACAACGTGGAATGGTCGCAAGAGCTGCGCTTGGAGCAGTCACTGCGCGAGTACGTGGGCGCGGCGATGTTCATCGAGATTCTGAAGGCCTCGAGGCTGCTGGGCGAGGATTTCCCGGGCGGCTGGGGGGACACGATTTTCGATATGAGCGTGGGTTACGACCTGAAAGGGATCAGCTCACCGCGCGTGCGGGCCTGGATGGAACGCATGATGGACGCGACCGCCATCGTCAATGAACTGCGCTCGACGCTCACCGGCCCTTGGGCGCGCTATCGCGATTTGCCTTTCCCCACACGCATCTCCGACACCCTCACGCTCTCCACGTTCCACGGCTGCCCCGCCGGGGAAATCGAAGGGATTGTCAGCTTTCTGTTGACCGAAATGGACCTGAACGTTTGCATCAAGCTGAATCCCACGCTGCTGGGGAAGGCCCATGTGGAGCACTTGCTGCACGATGTGCTGGGTTACCACGACCTGAAGGTGACCCAGGAGGCTTTTGATAAGGACCTGCAATGGGTCGAGGCGATGGAGATGATCCCGCGCCTCGATCGGCTGGCTCGCTCGCGCGGCAAGCGCCTGGCAGTGAAGTTCAGCAACACGCTGGTGGTGAAGAATCATCGCACCTACTTCACCGATGAAGTCATGTACATGTCCGGCGCGCCGTTGCACGTTCTCACCCTGAACCTGGTGCAGAAGTTTCGCCAGCACATGGGCGCGGCGATTTCCATTTCCTTCTCGGCCGGCCTCGATTCGAACAACATGGCGAACTGCGTGGCCATGAATTTCATCCCTGTCACCACGTGCACGGATTTGCTGCGGCCCGGCGGCTACGCGCGCCTGGTTCGCTACCTGGAGAAGCTGGGCGAAAAAATGCGCGCCGTTGGGGCGACCAATTTGCCGGACTTTGTGCTCCGCCATTGTGGACAAAGCATTAATGCCTATTACAGGGTGATAAAGGGGATAGTGGATTCCCTGCGCGGGCAATTTGTCGGTGCCGATCAAGAACAAATTGTCCGCGTCGAATCGTGGCTGGAAACCGACGTTTTGTCGCTTCTGAGAGCCTCCGGAACGGCAGCGCACGCTGTGCACACTCACGAAGTCTGCCAGCAGATCACCGGCAAGTTCGAGGAAAAAACCTCCGAATTCCCCCCCGCCATGGTGGATGCTCTGCGTGGGGCGATCTCGGGACTCGAACCGGCGATTGTTGACGCGGCGGGCGTGCTCAACACTCCCATCCTGGTTAAGGAGGCGACGGAAAACCCGCGTTACGCGTGGGAGCGCAACCAAGGCGTGCCGCGCAAGATCGGGTCCAAGCTCTGGCTCTACGACTGCATCAACTGCGACAAGTGTGTGCCCGTGTGCCCCAACGTGGCCAATTTCGTATACGAGACCGCCGCAGTGGACGTTGCCTACGACAACTTTGAACTGACACGGGAGGGGCCGCCGCAGCGCATTCCGGGGGGCGTTTTCAAGGTGGCGAAGGCCCATCAACTGGCCAACTACGCCGACGCCTGCAACGATTGCGGAAACTGCGACGTGTTTTGTCCCGAAGACGGCGGCCCCTACATCGAAAAGCCCCGCTTTTTCTCGAGCCTCGAAACCTACCGGAAATATGCGGGCCGCAACGGGTTTTACATCGCTTTTGAGGGCGACCAGACCACCATCTACGGCACGATCGCCGGAGCGTCTTATCAGTTGAGCCTGAATCCGCCCATCGACCGCGCCTGGTTCTCCGACGGGAATGCCGAGGTTGAAATCCAACCGAGCCGTGACGGTGTGGTGAGCTGGAAATTAAAGCCGGAAATTACCGCAACCCCGTACAAGCTCGACATGCTTCCTTATTTGCAGCTCAAATTGCTTGTGGAATCCCTCCACAACCCGCGGCGTGTGAATTTTGCCAACGTCGGGGGCATATAGGAATTGCTTGCCCGCACCTCTTTACTGTAATGATCAAGATTGCTAGGAAGCTGGGCTGTTACGAAACCCTACGGCATCCCAGCGTGCCCGCCAGGGCCCGTCAATGAATGGTCAGTTGACCAACGCGTACCAAAAATGGTACTATCCTCTGTGGACCATTTCCCCAAGCGCCTGCCCGCGCGATTTTACTGCACCCTGAGCGGTCGAGAACCTGTCCGCGAGTGGCTGAGGAAGCTGCCGGTTGCAGATCGAAAGATCATCGGCGAGGACATCAAGGACGTCGAATTTTCCTGGCCGGTGGGTTTGCCGCTAGTTCGATCTCTTCGCCATGGCTTATGGGAAGTGCGGAGCAATATTACGGATGGAAGGGTAGCCCGAGTCATCTTCTGCGTCGACCACGGCCAGATGTTTCTGTTGCACGGCTTTATCAAAAAGACGCAGAAGACACCGCAGGGGGATATGGAGTTGGCATTGAATCGGATGAAAGGAGAGGAGAGATGAAGCGAGAAAACAAGGGATCATCGTTTGACGGCTGGCTAAAGGAAGAGGGCGTCTACGAGGAAGTCAGCGCCGCCGCCATCAAACGAGTTTTGGCCCGGCAGATCGAACATGCCATGAAGCAGAAGCGACTATCCAAGTCTGAGGTGGCGCGCCGGATGCAAACCAGCCGGGCTGCCCTGAATCGTTTGCTTGATGCTCAAAATGGTTCTGTGACGCTCAATACCCTATACAAAGCGGCGGCAGCGGTGGGCTGTGAAGTCCGTCTGGAGCTCGTCTGATGCCCGAGGTGTCAGGGACGAAACTTGAAATTCGAAAATCGTAATTCGGCGCCCAGTTGGCGAGTTTCAAGTTTCGATTTTCGAGTTTCGGCCTCTCTTAAAGCTTAAAGCCTCGCACAAGGAGTCCACCCGTGACCATCAAGCAATCGCTCTTCAAGGGCAAGGATTACATCACCACGCAGGAGTGGGCGGATTCCGAGATTGAGACCCTGCTGGAAGTTTCCGCCGATCTCAAGCGGAAGTTCAAGAGCCGCATTCCCCACCGTTACCTGCCGGACAAAACGATTTTCCTGATGTTTTTCGACAAGTCCACGCGCACGCGCAATTCCTTCGAGGCGGGCATGACGCAGCTTGGGGGCCACGCGCATTTCCTGACGGCCGACGTGATGCAGGTATCGCATGGGGAGAGCCCCAAGGACACGGGGATTATTCTTTCGAGTTACGGTCACGGCATCGCCATCCGGCACGATTTGATTCCGGGGGAGGGGAACAAATACATCCGCGAGGTGGCGCGTTGGGCGAGCGCCCCGGTAATCAACATGCAATGCGATGTGGACCATCCCTGCCAGACTTTGGCGGACCTGATGACGATTCGCGAAAAGCTCGGCAAGAACCTGCGCGGGCGCAAGCTGGCGGTGACCTGGGCGTACACCCCGAGTTACGCCAAGCCCCTTTCCGTGCCCCAGGGACTGATCATGCTGATGCCGCGGTTCGGCCTGGATGTGGTGCTGGCGAACCCTCCCGAATACGGGCTGATGCCGGAAACGCTGGAGGCGGCCCGCCAGAACGCGCGGCAGGCAGGCGTGAAGTTCGAAGTGGTGGACAACATGGACGAGGCCTTCCGCGCCGCTGACATCGTTATCCCCAAGAGTTGGGGGTGCCTCGATACCATGGGCGCCAAGCCGGAGGAATCCCTGCGTATCGCCAAGCAGTATCGCCACTGGATTTGCGACGCCGCCAAGATGAAGCTAACCGATCTCGATTCGCTCTACATGCACCCGCTTCCGGCGGACCGCGGCAATGAGGTGACGGACGAGGTGATTGACGGCCCGCACTCCGTGGTTTTTGTCGAGGCGGAAAACCGCCTGCACACCGCGAAGGCGATTATGGCGTTAACCATGGGCGATGAGCCGATTACCTACGAGGTTGCGGAGTGAGCGTAGCGCGGACCTGTTCTTTAGGTCCGCGGCTTTTGGATTTAAATCGCCGTTTTGATCTGGCGATGGGCGCGGCCGATTTGCGCGCCACGGCACGCCGAGACAGGGGACGAAGAACCGCGGACCTAAAGAACAGGTCCGCGCTACGCTTGGTTGACTCATGGTGATGAGTCAAACATACTCAAGTCATGGCTAAACGGTTGCAAGTCATCCTCAAGGACCCCGAATACCGCGAGCTTAAGCGCGCGGCCCGCTCCCGCCAAATGTCGATTGCGGAATGGGTCCGACAGGCGTTATATCAGGCACACCGCCGTGAGCCAGTGGGCACGGCCGGTAAGAAGCTCGAGCTCATCCGCGCCGCAGCACGCCTGGATTATCCCACGGCTGAAATCGACCGCATGCTGGCAGAGATCGGGACGAGATACGGATCGGGTACGCAACCGTGATTCTGGTATTAATCGAATCTTGAGTTTTGATTCAGGTTTTGACGGGTTCCCGGGTATCGCGCGGCTGTCGTGACTTGATGCGACTGTCGAGGAAGCGTAGCGCGGACCTGTTCTTTAGGTCCGCGGCTTTTGAATTTAAATCGCTGTTTTGATCTGGCGATGGGCGCGGCCGATTTGCGCGCCACCGCACCCAAAGGCAGGCGACGAAGAACCGCGGACCTCAAGAACAGGTCCGCGCTACGCTTGCTTGCCCTTGACTGTAGTAGGAATTTTTCATACCATGGCCTGTATGGCTACACGAGCGGTGAAGAAAACGATATCCTTACCATCGGAACTGGCGCGGGAACTGGAAGAGCAAGCGAGGGCTGAGCGTAAGACCCTGAGTGGCGTCGTCCAGGAAGCGTTGTGGAAGGCGCGACGCGGCCGGCTGAGAAACCAGTTCCGTCAATTGCAGAGTTATTGGAGCCGCAAGGCAAAGGAAAGAGGTATCCTCACCGAGCAGGATCTGGAGCGCTACCTCCGCCAGTGAGAGTCGTCTTCGACACGAATATCTTCGTTTCGGCCCTAATGCTTCCCGGCAGCCGCGCCGATCGGGCACTGACTCGCATTATTAATGGTACTGATCGTTTGATCCTTTCCAAGCCCATTCTGGATGAACTCCTTGGTGTACTGGCCCGGAAGTTCAGCCGTGACCTGGAAGCGCTGGCGCGAGTCGCGGTCTGGCTTGGCGACCTGGCGGAGTGGGTGCATCCCCCCCGTCGCCTAACCGCCGCAACCGAGGAAGCGGATAACTGCATCTTGGAATGCGCGTTGGCGGGCCGAGCGGATATCGTGGTCACCGGTGACAAGGGACTGCTTCAACTGGGCACCTTCGAAGGTATCAGTATCATAACCCTGAGGGAATACCTCTCCAGGAGCCATTAGCAAGCGAAAGTAAGCCATGATTATTCGCAACGCTCGCATACTTACATTCGATTCCGCCAACCGCGTTCTCGATTCCGGTGCGGTGGAGATTCTTCCCGACGGCTCGATCGGGCAGGTGACGGAAACCCTGGCTGGGGCTCGTACGGGCATGCCATGGCGTGCCCCTACTGAGGAGGGGAGCGCAACAAACCCCGATATCATCGACGCTCGGGGCAAGCTTCTGATGCCCGCGCTGATCAACTGCCACACGCATCTTTACAGCACTCTGGCCCGGGGGATTACGCTTACCGGTCGCCCGCCGCGCAACTTCCCGGAGATTTTGAAGAAGCTCTGGTGGCGGCTGGACCGCGCCTTAAATCTTGACGACGTTTATTACAGCGCGCTGGTGGGCCTGATTGACTCCGCCAAGTGTGGAGTGGGCACTTTGGTCGATCACCACTCCAGCCCCAACGCTTGCATGGAAAGCCTGGACCGGATCGAGCAAGCATTTCGGGAAGTCGGCCTGCGTGGGGTTTTGTGCTACGAAACTTCCGATCGCAATGGGAGCGCCAGCGCGGCGGAGGGCATCGCGGAGAACATCCGATTTCTGGAACGCCACCCGAGCGGCTCGGGCGACGGCTTGGTGGCCGGCAGCTTTGGGCTGCACGCTTCCTTCACCCTCAGCGACCCCACGCTCCGGCGCGCCGTGGAAGCGAATGAGTCTTTGCGCGCGGGGTTCCACGTCCACGTGGCGGAGGACCGCTGCGATGTCGATGATGCCCTGCGGCAGTACCACAAGTCGCCGGTCGCACGCCTGGGGGACCTCTGCATTCTCGACGACCGCTGCCTGGCGGCGCATTGCGTACGCGTCGACGCCCGAGACATTGCGGCGCTGGCCAAACGCCAGATCAATGTAGTGCACAACCCCCAATCGAATTGCAACAACGCCGTCGGCATCGCCCCGCTGTTGGAGATGGTCCGACAGGGCGTGCTGGTGGGTTTGGGCTCCGACGGGTACACGCCCCGCATGTGGGAGGAGTTCAAGGCCGCCTTTCACTTGCAGAAAGTCCGCGAGCAGGACCCGCGCGTGGCTTACCAAGAGGCTTACGCCGTCGCGCTGCTCACCAACCGCGCCATCGCCAGGAAGATTTGGGGATGGGAAATCGGCCGCATCGAAACCGGCGCCCGAGCGGATCTTATCCTGGTGGATTACTTTCCCCCAACGCCCCTCGACGGCAACAATCTGTTCGGCCACTTCCTGTTCGGCATTGCCAACGCCCCGGTGGATTCCCTCCTCGTCAACGGGCGGTACGTGCTGCGCAACAAGGAATGTGTTAACGTGGACGAGCGCGAGGTGGCAGAAAAGGCCTCGGTGCTGGCGCGCGCGTTGTGGGAAAGATTTTAGAAATCTTGGATTGATCAACGCGCGGCGGTTGGTTGCAACCCAAGAAGGGGTTCACGGCAGAGATCACGGAGGGCATGGAGAGAAGCAACCATGAGGAGTTACATGTCCACTTTCATTCCCGGTCCCACCTACGCCGAATTGCTCGACCCCGCGACGCTGCCGGCCGCTCTGCGGGATAAAGCTCTGGCGGCGCAAGGCGATGAGCTTGATCCTGCCAATCTCTTCAACATCACTTGGCGGGGGCCGGACCACGGTATTCGCCACGTGCTTCTGCCCAAAGAGTTGACGGGGGTGAGGGCGAACATTGTAGTGATGGCGGGGCGCTTCTTCCCTTCCGGCAGCCACAAGGTGGGGGCCGCCTACTCCATGCTCATGGAAGGTGAATTGGCCGGGGAAATTGTGCCGGGCGAGAGCACCACGATCGGTCCCTCCAGCGGGAATTTCGGCATTGGCGTGGCATACGTTTCCCGGCTCAAGGGTTATCCCGCCATCGTGGTCATGCCGGAAGGGATGAGCGCGGAGCGCTACGCGCACATTCGCCAATATGGCGGGAAGCTTGACCTGACCCCCGGCTCGGAAAGTGACATCATCCTGGTGCTGGAGCGCACGCTGGAATATCGCCGGGACCCGCGCAACAAAGTGCTGGCGCAATTCGAGCTGTTTCCCAATTACCGGTTTCACCGCTATGTTACCGGACGCAGCGCGCTGGAGGCGGCAAAGCCTTACGGAAACGGCCGCATAGCCGTTTTCGCATCGGCGCCCGGATCCGCCGGGACGCTGGCGGCGGGCGACGAAATCAAGGCGGCCTACCCGGAATGCCTGGTGGCCGCGCTCGAGCCGCGGGAGTGCTCCACACTCTTCAATAATGGGTTTGGGAGCCATCGCATCGAAGGCATTGGCGACAAGATGGTGACCCTCATCCACAACATCCTGACCACCGACTATGTGATGTTGATCCACGATGATGACTGCGTGATGGGGCTGGAACTGCTCGAACGGCGCCAGCACGCCATCGAACCGTTCCTGGGTTTGCCGGCGGGATCGCTCCAATGCTTGCAGGGATTGTTTGGGGTCTCGGGCATTTGCAACATCCTGGGCGCGATTCGCATGGCGCGCTTCCTCGACCTCGGCCCGGATGACAATGTGGTGACGATCGCCACGGACGGGTTTGACCGCTATCCCTCCGTGCTCGCGGATTTTGAAAAGCGCCGCGGGCCGCTGCACGTTAGCGAGCTGGGGGCGCGCCTCGAAGAGGTTTTCCGTGGGGGTGGAACGGAAGATATCCTGGATGTGCGCCCGCGAGAACAGAAAGAGCGGCTCTTCGGCTACAAGGAAGAAGTTTGGACCAACTTCGGCTATTCCCGGTGCTACCTGGAAAGCATGAAATCCCCGTCCTTCTGGGATGAAGAGTTCGGCAAGATCGCGGAAATTGATGCGAAGCTCGTCAAGACGAGGGCGGATTTAAAAGGGTAAAGTTTGAAGGTTAAAGGGTAAAGCGCCTGCCCCCTCCTGCGAGTGGCGCATCCATCGCTCTTCCGGTGTGCGCTCCGGCAAGACGCGCACTCCAAGGTGCTTCGCACATAGGCATCGACAGGTGCCGCGTGAACGAGAGCGTCTGGCCGAATTGCCGGTGCCCCCGTGAACGTCACCGTCGGCGCGATCTTGCTCGGCCGGGTCCTTTGGATGACTTTCGCCGAGGCGTAGTCGACGGTCGCAGGACGTTCAAACCGCCTCCAACCTCGATCTGGCCAAGGTGCGGGATCACAATCTGATCCAACACCTTTGTCAACAATACGCGTGCGATGGGTTCGACCTGATGCGGGACGATGATCGAGTCAAGGAGGAGATCGGCTTCTACAACCCCGCAGCATGGGCTGATGAAGACGGTAATCCCGTAATCAACGAGAACCACTGGAAGCTCTGGCGGATGTACTCCTCGGGCTTACCCGCGATGCAGTTTCGCAACTGCCGTGACGCCTTTTACCGCACCCAGATGGAATCCCCTGAGAATAACGACCCTGATCGCTTTCGCATGCGTTTCCGGGAGCCAGGGGACCTCATAACGGTCCAGCCGAATGAACTGGCCGGAGCGGCTGTGCGAAGGTATCTCTTCCCCGAGCCGTTTGTCTTTGACAAGCAGGGCTATCCGCACTGGGACCGTTCCACTTTGCCTGATGTTCACTCTGTATATCTGGGCGGATTCAACGGCGAGTTCATCTCGCTGAGGAACCCCAATGCATCGCATAAGGAATCGGGCAAGCTAGGCGCTCACAGTTGACATCAACCATCATCAAACCATGCGCTCTCGGATTGAAGGCTTTCGAAGGTCCGGGAGCTGGGAGGAAATATGCACGTCTTTATCACCTTGGTGAACGAACAACTATGCTGGGAGGAAGTTAACCCTCACCGTCATCATTTCCACGACCCACCACATGCCGTCTGTGTGGGATTTCTTAATGGCAAATCCCCACCACAAAGATTAACTGGGGTGGCAAAGTCATACCCCTGGAGAACAACCCTCGGTGGGGTGGAATTCCCAGTAGACGCAACTCGCAGGGGAAGATTGCCCTGGGTTGTGGGCTGGAACATCGGCAGGGGTGAGGATTACCTGTGGAGGGGTTGGCGTGGTGAAGATTGCCTTCCCAAGCAGGAGATATGTCCCATCGCCAAGTTGGGCACAGCAAAGATTGCCCTGGGATGTTGGGTCAGACCTCTTTGCGAACAACACTGGCGAGGGTTGCTTGTACCTGATGAGCTCCCATCAAGATGTCTTCAACACGAAAGGGGCTTGGTTGTCCAGGGTGTTTGGTGTAGTGTAAACGACGACAACACATTAACGGAAACTACGCTCATGGGAACTCCTGCGAAAACTCTGGATCACCTGAACAAGGTAGTTGTCGGCTTCCTACACGGGGGCCGCCTTAAGGGCTACGTTGACGACTTTTCTCCACTGGAGGGGTCTTTCAGTCTTCATCCCCAAGAAGACCCAATTCATGGGAAGGGAATAAAGGTTGAGATGAAAGACCTCAAGGCGGTTTACTTTGTGTGGGACTTCACTGGCAACCCCGAATACCAGGATTCTCCGCCAGCGGTCGTACCCAAGGACGGCCGGACAATTGAAGTGACTTTCACGGATGGAGAAAAGATTGTCGGGAGAACTGAGGGACATAGCTCGCAGCGAATCGGCTTCTTCATGTACCCCGCCGATCCCAAGGGCAATAACATTCGCATCTTCGTAGTCACCAGAAATACCCGCCAAATTAGACTTGCCTGAACTGTTCCTCAATGTCCCGTGCGATGCTTCAACGACGTATTCAGGTGTGTCAAAAGGGTTAACATTCCTCTGTGGTAAATCTCAACTCTCAACTCCGGGCGTTGCCCGGGAAAGGACATGTGTATGCCAAAGACCACCGCAGTCGTTCAACTTCCTGATATTCTCAGGAAAAAATCAAGCCATCTGGTGAAGCTGGCAGGAAAGATTGATTCCTTTTCCCTTTTACTCCGCGAGACGCCAGAGGGCGAATTGAAACGCTCGATCGAAGACCCGTTCCACACCATGGTGTTCGCAACCCGCAAGGAAATACGCAAGTATTGCCCTCGCTATCGAGACGTCATTGCCCTAATGGGTTATTCAGGACGATTGCAGCCGCACCCTGGTAAGAACCGGTGAATACTCCAGTGTCAATTTAGGTCACTCACAATAGCATTAAATTGACCCGATACCCTCCACGGGTCGACTTGGTAACTCAACTCTTTTGTCTAATTCCAAGAATCGGTGGAGGTTATCCCCAGCGATAGGTCCGTCCGCTTTGGTCCCGCGCTTGCAGTGCGTCATGCGGCGGGCTGCCGGGAGAAGGGATGGAGGAGATAATGCACTTTACGGAAGTAATTGCCAATTTCCTGAGACCCAAGCCGAAGCCAGAGGCGTGCCCTGACCTAGGGAGGAGGGTAACAATGGACAAACTAAAGGAAATCTCCCCTCAATTGGCAGAACTGATTGAGGAGATACTCAGCGACGATGAGGGCCTTAAGGGGTTTTTACCCAACCAGCCCGTTCAAGCCGGCGAAAAGGTACTAGGAAAAGCGCCAACGCTTTCCCACAGATTGTGGCACCTATCGGAGTTCTATAACCGTGAGGCAACACAAGCCAGAGTGGACGCAAGGTTTGCCCCGCCTGGTGAGGCGGGGGAATGCATCACCAGAAGTTTGAAGGCGGGCTTCAAATTGAGGGTAATAGACGGGATGTTCTGGTGGATTGTTCGCACCGAACTCAACCTGTGGAACACTCCTTTGATGTTGAAGGAAGGATGGGTAATAGTCGAAGGCCCAAAGCCCGTAGTGCCTTGGGGGCCAGCACCACGATAGGTTAGACAAGCGTCTTAATAAGGAATTGGCCGTCATCTTTCGGATGTCCCATTGTCCATCCCGGAGTCTGCCTCCCGGGCTGGCTGCGCTGACGATATGACGGCGGTTGTTATGAGGAAGGGAACCTGAATAGTCTATCCTCTGCGATCGGCAACGCGGGCTGACAGGGGAAAGAGTTTCTGTGAAACGCGGCAAGTACACCCGTACTATTGCTGAGGCACCACAAGGCTGGCAGAATGCAATGGGCAACCTCCATCTGCGCCCCGAACGCTCCGATTTGGCGTGGTGCAATTCTGACTGATGTCATTGCCGCTGGGTAAACTGCAGTGAAGTGCAGCATGTTCATCGCCGCTCTGGTTCTGATCTTATCGACGAGCCTCTTTTTCTTCTACCTCCAGGCTGCCTGCCAGAAGATCTTGCGGCGGCAGTTTGCGCAGGCATTTTGGCAGGTGATCGTCAAAGCCAATGGCTTGGAATTCCCCTCGGTTCGTAAAGCCTTCGAGGGGCTCGGCGTTCCCGTGGATTACCCACGCCTCATGATGACCCTCAAATGCGACTTCCTGGCTCTCACTTATCTCGTCAAAAACGCTGCCAATGTGAACCGCCGCTACACTTACGATGAGCGCCTCTTGATCCTCTACTTCAAATTGGTTTACGTTTCCCTTGTCACACATCATTGGCTGAGGTTGCGGGAAGCGCCGGACGCCTTGGAGTTGACGGCCATCCTCGAATACTTAGCGAATGTCTTGGGTGAGCGCGTGAATACGTTTCGCTTCGGAAACTTGACCGGTTCCTAGCATCCTCCCCACCGAGGTTCTAATCTCCGTCAGAATCTCCCTTTGATTGACCGCCCCAGAATCGTTTACGAAGCCGCAGTCGGTACCTTGATGAGGAGATGGCCATGGCGCTGGGAATGAATCTCGGAGAGTGGCACCGGGCATTAACCGAGGCTCAGAGCGTGGGATTTAACTGCGGTTCGCGCGTCCTTACGGCAGGCCCGACCTTGAAGCAAATTGCCTTGCGTATGCATGTGGACGCGTCACGGATCTCTCAGGTCCATTCGGCGGCTCTGGGGCGGCTGAAGGCAAGTGTGGATTCCGTGCTAAGCCCAGGACACGCTCAAGCCTCAGAATCACACACTTTATCCATGGCAGCCGGTATATAGGGCTGAAGAACAATTATCCACGCTCCCGGACTGTTTCCCGGCAGGTGAACTCCACATGAAGAGGAGGATTCTTTATGATTATTGGCGTTACGCATGACGGAGGCTGATATCCCCAAGCTGCGAGCGGCCGCTGAGCTCATGGCGTCAACGCTGGCCGGCGCGGCTCGCTGAGCATTGCCCCCAAGTTCTCGCAGATGATCGACTGGGAAAATGCAGGTCTGAGATCGTACACTGGCCCAAAACCACCACCCATGTGGTGGATATTGTTCACCGGCGACTGACCTCTTGCCTTGTCGTTTCAAACACTTACGCGCGATTAGAAGTGGTAAGTCAATTGCATCCACCTTTACGGAGGGTATCGGACGGCGTGCTATCCGCCTGCTTACTACCCGGGTCCGGTGGGGGCACAGTTATCATGGGGGGGGATTTGTGCGAGGCCCCGTGTTTGTCGGTCGTGGCGACGATTGGTACCGTTTCAACGGTCGGAAAGATCGCACCATGAGGTTAAAACCTGGATCGTTTGCGGGAGCCCCAATAGCCCACGGTGGATCTGCAGGAAGGAAGGTAAAGGCAATGAGAAAGGCAATCCTGGTAGCAATAGGGTTGTGCCTGCTTAGCGTGTCGGCTGACGCCCAAATATGTAGCAAGGTTGTGACGTTTGCGTTGGCGGACGCAAGCGGAGTTCATCCTTCCTTGGGTAGCCGAGGGTGGATCGGAAATTGGGTGCAAAAGAATACAAACAAACATCCCGACATCTGCTTTTCGCAGCACCCCATGCGGGGCCGCGCGAATTACTTAATAGTTCTGTCGCAATCTGCCAGCTACTTCCATGGTTTTGAACCTGTGGTTAGAACAGACGAGACGTGGAACTATACTGACGATGGAACAGCCACAACGTCGACTACGACAACTACCCATGAGAATGTTCCGTACACAATCAATTCAAATACCATTTACGCGAACGCTTATGACGACCGCGGCGCGCTCGTGTCTCATCGCTCCCACATCTATAGCAAGAAGTCCGGCGGCGACCCTGCGGATTCTGCCGAGTACAACCTAGAAAATGAGCTAAGAGCTATCAACGCAAGGGGTCGCTTAATACACTCAGTGGTGATGGATATCGAAGGTCCAAAGGGATTGTTGTAACTCTCATGCGGCCCGAGTCGCAGCGCAGACCTGTTTCTTCTTCGGTTTTTCGTTGTAGAGATTCTTCCTGGTAAGAGGCGGGGAACTCACCAATCGTCCGCATTAATCGCTGAAAACAAGTTGAAGATGCGCACTTCAAACGGGGTCATAGGACCTGAGCCGCCGCTCGAACTGTATTCTCTGCGCTTGTCGCTTCCCACCCTGGGCAACTCAATCACCAAGAGTAAATGCTCGTTAAAGGCTCCATCACTGCGGCAGGCGGGGCAGGCTCAGGAGCGCAGTGCTTTCCAGCGTCCCGCGAGCCACGGTTCGTCGCCGAAGACCTCCCATTCCGAACGTGACTGGCGATGGGCGACGCGCCAGCTCGGGCAGGGAGAGTCCGTTCACAACCTCGTTCACAAACTGGAACAGTCGAGGCAAGACAAGCCGAGCCCAGGCTATTACGCCCGGCTGACTGTCACTCGGGCTTATGCGCGGTATGCGCTTTCCCGTGGGATCGACCCGCAAGAGGTCATTCGGACGATCACCGCCCATGCGCCGAGGGCCGCCGAAGATGGAGAGGCATACGCCCGCAAAACCGTCAGCGAGACGCAGAGGATGATCAGTTCTCGGCGCTTGCCTCCCGCCTCAAGGCCGCCACCAATCAAGAACACAGAATTAGGACACTACCAAACGCAGGTTACTGTTGACCTTCGGTTCCGTTGAGTTTAGGATGCTGGCGATTTAGCTGACGTGGTAGCAGTTTACTGAGATGACACTCAAGGGCGTTGCGGCCAACCGGTGGCTCAGCATGGGAGTCAGAGTGGCCAAGAGCCGATTCCGGAAAGGAGGCAGACACATATGAATTCAGAATCTAAAGCCATCCTATCAGGCGGGGACTCCCGGCGCGGTTTCCTGCAAAAAATCGGGGTGCTCGCCGCAGCGTCAGGTTTGGCGGCACAGGCCCAGCCTCAGCAACCGGCAACGCAGCAACCCCCAATGCCGATGGTTCGCTTCGGCAAGCATATGGTTTCCCGCCTGATTATGGGAACGAACCCCGCCGACGGCATTTCACACCTGTCACAAATGATCGATGCGGAGATGGCTGCCTGGCACACTCCTGAACGGCTGGTGCAGATCTGGAAGCACTGTGAAGAGTTAGGCATCAACTGCATGGAACAAGCCGAAGATCGCGTGGCCAAGTACAATGCGGAACACGGCGGCAAGATGCTTTTTTCCTGCACTGTCGAGGTGGAACTGGGCAAGGACGGGAGTTGGCTTGATCCCACACCGTCCATCAAGGCCACGGCAGCGCTCGGACCGATAGCCATTCACCACCCTGGCTGGGGCGAGTCGGGCACCGACGCCATGTGGCGAAAGGGCCAGCTCAACAAGGTTCGGGAGTGGTGCAAAATCGTGCGCGATACCGGCGTGCTGGTCGCCGTCAACAGCCACCGCCCGGAAGTGTTCATGGAAATCGAGTCTCAGGACTGGGACGTGGATTTCTACCAGACCTGCCTCTACAAGTTTGGCCGCACCAAGGCAGAATGGGATAAGGCCTTCGCGTCCAACCCCGAAATGATGCCCGCCGAGTTTGGACACTCGAGGGAAGGTAGCTCACAGCACTACGGGGGCGAGATAGTCTTCGCTCGCGGCGATCCCCCGGGAATGTACAAAGTGATCAGGCAGACCAAGAAGGCGTGCTGGGTGTATAAGATACTGGCTGCTGGCCGGCTTTGCGAAACCCAGGAATTCGTGGAGGCGGCGTTCAAAGAGGTTTTCGCGAACATCAAGCCCACCGACGCCGTCGTGGTCGGGATGTACGACAAGTCCATCGACCAGTATGCGATGAATGCCGAGTACGTGTGTCGCTACGGGTCGAACACGGGAAAATCGTGAAGGCGCACGATAGGAGACAGCCTATGGTCAGCCGTCGAGGGTTTCTTCTCAGTTCAGCGGCAGCAGTCGGTGCGGCCACAGCTTGGGGGCAGCCTGCCGATCAAGCCAAATTGGATCGCATCGCGGTGATGAGTTACAGTTTCGATTCTATCGTCAAGTGGGGCGCGCACGCGGACGATCCGAGTCGGACGATCGACATCTTGGATTTTCCCGCCATAATTGCCGAACGCTACGGTGTCCATCATGTGGAAATCCAGCACGCTTACTTTCGTTCGACCGAGCCCGACTACCTGGCGGAGTTTCAAAACCGGCTGAAGGAAGCCAAATCGCAAATGACGCAACTCGTCTTGGAGCTCGATGAGTTGAACATTTCGTCTCCGGATCCGGTGCTGCGGGTGGAGACGATTGACTTGACGAAACGATGGATCGACCACGCGGTGACCCTCGGCTGTCCGCGGGTGATGGTGAACCAGGGTTCGCTTGCGCCCGCGGTGCGACAGACCGCCATCGACACCTTGAAGAAGATCAACGCCTACGCCAAATCCAGGAACGTCTGGGTGACCATTGAGAACCGCGACGATCCCCCCGGAGAAGGCGGTCGCGCGGCCGCAGGCGCAGCGCCGGCAGATTGGCATGACGAATATGAATTGATCAAGGCCGCCGGGATTTGGGCCAATCCCGACCCCGGCGGATTCCCGGACAACCAGGCGCGGTGGGCGGGATTGCGCGCGCTGTATCCATTGTCGTCCGGCAGCAGCCATTTGCAATACAACCCGAAACGGTGGAACGAGGCCAAGGTGATTCAGATTTCGAAGGAGGTCGGATACAAGGGGCTATTTTCGATCGAAGCCGTACCTGAAGCCAATGGCAGCGATCCGTACAAGGCGGTGCAAAGCATTCTGGACGAGTATCTTCGGGATATCTAGCCTGAAGCGCCCGTGGGCCGCCGGGTGTTCGCGGCGATGCAGCGAGACCTCCCCGCGAAAGCGAGGCTGGCTTCATGAGTTGGTTTCATAGAACACCTTGGTCGAGTAATTTTGATTAGGAGACAAAACGATGGAGATAATGAAGAAGTACCTTCCCGCGGTTGCGGGCGTGCTTCTCAGCTTGAGTGCGGCTGCCTATGGGCAACAAATGGCCTCCGTAACGCTCGACAGCAAGACGATCATGGTCGAGTACACCGCGCCCGCGGCCAATAACCGCATCTCCGGCAGCTTTCATACCCCGGCCGATCTAGCGTTCAAGGGACTCAACGTTCCGAAGGGACTCTACACACTCTACGTGTTAACGGATGGTCCCCGGTGGCAACTCGCGATCAACAAGGCGACCGGCCAGGAGGCTGCGACCTACGATCCGAAGCAAGACCTGGGGCGCGTGCCGATGCTCATGATCAGGCCTCCTGCGCCCGTTTCGGCCTGCAAGTTCACGCTGGCGAAGATCGCGCCCATAGCGGCCGAGCTGCAAGTAGTGTGTAGCGACAAGGCGGCTTCCACATCCTTCCGTCTTGACCGGGGTGCCAACGACTCGCAATGGTAGGGTAGCCGCGGGGAGAGTAGCTTTGAAGGCCTTGTGGTCTTCTTCCCGCCAGACCGGCATCGGCACCATTGTCGATGCGGCGTTTCCGGCCGCACGTGCCGCAGCACCATAAAGCTGTGATCAAACCGACCCGTCATCCTGAGCCCGCCAAGCACGTCGGCGAGCGAAAGATCTCCGGAGTGGCTCTTCGAAGTCCTAGGTTGCAACGAACTGCAGGAATGCTTCTTTCCGCTCAGCATGACCACTTCCGAATTGCTTCACACCTTCTGCTGCGTGGTGCGCCCACTTCAGTCGCATCATTGGGTGTGTTAGTTGTTTTCGCAGCCACTCTCCTCGCCGCCGAAAAACCACCGCGCCCGAAGGTTCAGTCTCTAATCCATCGCATGACCCTGGAAGAGAAACTCTCGCTTGTCCACGGTATTCGCGACCCCGAGGAACTGGGGGAGGCAGGTTACTGGCCCGGTCTGCCCCGTCTCGGCATTCCGCCGCTTCGCTTAGTCGATGGCGCTGGCGGTATAAACGTCAATCAGGAATCCACCAGCTTACCCGCTCCCGTGGCGCTGGCGGCAACGTTTAGCGTCGAAGCGGCGCGCCTCTATGGCCTGATCATGGGCCGCGAAGCCAAGGTCTTGCAACAGGACGTCCTTTTGGCCCCACAGATTAACATCGTCCGCGACCCTCTGTTCCGGCGCAACCACACATCCCTGAGCGAAGATCCGTATCTCACGGCCCAGTTGGCCTCATCCGAGATCGCCGGCATCCAGAGTCAGGGCATCTTGGCGCAGGTGAAGCACCTGGCAGGTTACAACGGCTCCGACAACGTCTGGATCGACGAGCGGACGCTACACGAGATCTACTTGCCGGCTTTCAACGCCGCGGTGGAAGCTGGCGTGGCCTCGGTGATGTGCGCGTACAACCGGATCAACGGGCCCTGGGCCTGCGAGAACGGCGACTTGCAAGATGGCATCTTGCGGGAGGCTTGGGGCTTTGGCGGCTTCGTGACATCGGACTGGGGGGCAGTGCACAGCCCGCTGGCGATCACCCAAGGCCTGGATTTGGAAATGCCCGGCCGCGAGATCGTCGGACGCCCGGGCGGGCCACAGTTCACCGATGCGCTGAGAGCCGCCCTGCAGACCGGCGCGATTCCGATTTCGGCCATCGACCGGGCGCTGACGCGCATCCTGGTGCAAATGGACCGCTTCCATCTTCTGGAAGGGAAGTCACCCGCGCGGCCGCGCGCGATCGATGTGGAGGCGCATGCGAAAATTGCTCGAATTATCGCCACGCAGAGCGCTGTGCTGCTTAAGAACGATGCGGGTGTGCTACCGTTGACCACCGAAGATTTGACGTCACTCGCCTTGATCGGCCCTACAGCCGGTCAGCTCGCTGCTGGATTCCTGGGCGCGCGCGCCTATGGCTTTGAGGAACGTCTCGTATCCCCGCTCGACGCTTTTCGACGCATCTCCCCGCGAGCGAAGATCACCTACTCTATTGGCGTCGATGTGACCGGCGTCACGATCCCGGGCTCCGCACTCTCTCACGACGGGCGGCCAGGGCTGCTCCGCCAGTCGGGGGCCGGAGAATCCGGGCAGGCCCAGGTTGACGAGGAAGTTGATTTCCAAGGCCCATCAGCGCTCGCTACGGGAGGCGACTATTCGTGGACTGGGGTTCTCACCGCGCCCGTCGCTGGGGATTACACGCTCATGGTGCAGCCAGTCTTGACGGGCGGTTCCGAGGGCGGTGGGACGGTGGTCATCGACGGACGTATGGTTGCTAGGACGGGTGGTCCCGGATTCGGTGGGAGTGGTATGGTGACGAAGAAGTGGTCAAGCTTGCTCCCGACAACAGGCGGGCGTGACAACGGCCGTGGAACGATCCGCTTGACCGCCGGCCCCCACCAACTCATTCTCACCGCGAACTCGATCGGCCAGGGGCCGCTGAGTATCCGTTTCGCCTGGATCACGCCCCAGTTCCGCCGAGCGAGTATTGAAGCCGCCGTTGCCGTGGCGAAGGCCGCGCGGACCGCTGCGGTATTCGCGTGGAACGGGATGGGAGGCTCGTACTCGCTGCCTGAGGATCAGGACGAGCTGATCGAGAAGGTCGCGGCCGCGAACTCCAGGACCGTCGTGATTCTTAATACCGGCGGCCCGGTGGAAATGCCCTGGAAGGACAAGGTGAGGGCGATCCTCGAAATGTGGTACCCCGGCCAGGAAGGAGGCTGGGCCACGGCGGACCTTGCGCTCGGACGTGCGAACCCCAGCGGCAGGCTGCCGGTCACCTTCCCGGCGAGACTTGAGGACGCCCCAGCCCGCGCGGCCGGGCATCCGGAACGTCTCGCGCCACCGCCCGCTGCGGGTGGAACGGCCCCGGATGTGCCCCGAGTGACTTATTCTGAAGGCATCGCGGTGGGCTACCGGTGGTACGACCAGCAAAACATAGAGCCGCTATTCCCGTTTGGACACGGGTTATCCTATACCCGTTTCGAGTATTCCGGGCTCTCCGTGCAGCGCGTCGCGAACGGCTTCGATGTGACATTCACGGTGCGCAACACTGGTCCGAGGGAAGGCTCCGAAGTCCCACAAGCGTACTTGGGGCCCGTCGAGAAACCGCCCGTCCCGATGGTTCCAAAGTCCCTGGTGGGCTTCCGGCGTATCGAACTTGCGCCCGGCCACGCCGCCAGCGTAACGTTCCATGTCAATTCTAGGCAACTGTCCTACTGGTCGACGGATACGCACGGTTGGATAACAGCCAGAGGAAAGCGGCAGATTCTCGTCGGCGCCTCTTCGTGCGACATTCGCTTTCAGTCAACCCTAGCGCCTTGACCCTCATCCTGCGACCGCGCACGGCCTTGTCCCTCGCCGAAATTAGGAACGCGTTTGAAATGAAGAGCATGCGGAGGGCCGCGTAACATGTTACATGGAGGAGATTCAGGCTCCCGCGGAGTGTTGGCGAACGACAAGGGGCTCGAGTGGGCATCGGAGCGGGGCAACCCAACAATTTTTGTCCGCACGGTTCCCCGACGTTTTCCTGGTGGAATTTTTGGTCAGCAGGCCAACAGGAACTTTCCACATTGCTGGAAAAGGTCCTTGTTACTTCTGCACAACAGAAGTGATTCTCCTTGCCTATGTGTACGAATTAATTACAATCCCAATGGTGGAATTCCAGGCCCCTCAGGCAGGACGGTCTTTCTAATGAAAAGCCTGAATTTTGAATCCGAACAGGAGGATAGTCATTCTATCTTTTTCATCCGGGATTCCTGTGAGAGAACCCGACAGTATCTACGGGGAGTCATGCTTCCGCGGATCCTGATCTTCCTCATGGTTGGCCTTGTTTTGCCAGTAACTCCGCTTTGGACTTCAGACTCGGATTTTCTCGCAGCCGAAAGGCTCTATCGCGCGAAAGAGTTTTCCCAGGCCGAGCAGTTGTATTCGAAAGTTGAGACCAACAACGCTAACTTTGCAGTCGCCCAGCTTCGTCTGGGAACGATTTATTACCTCACCGGACGGCCCGCACAAGCCGAGAAGTGCTTCTCGATCTGCCTCAGATATAAAGGGACTCCCGAGGCCTATTGCCTCTTGGCAGGCGCACAGTTTAACCAGGGGAAGCTCAATCTGGCGACGAATTCTGCCCAACAGGCCCTCCGACTTAACCCCAAGTTTGCGAACGCTTATACCGTTCTGGGAATGGTTCATACGGCCGAGAAGGACTTTTCCCATGCCCAGGCAGATTACGGCGAAGCGCTGAAGCTGAATGACAACGACTCCGACACCTGGTTCATGTTGGGGCGCGCGTTGTTCTTACATGACGATTTCACGGCGGCGGCAAGGGCTTTTGAACGCGCCCTTAAAGTCAATCCCCAAAGCGTCAGGAGCTACGAGAACCTGGCGCGCACAAAAGACATCCTGGGTGATCCGAAGGGCACGGAGACGTGCTACGAAGAAGGATTGCACGTCAGTCGTACGCAGAATCTGTTTGACCCGCACCTCTACGTTGCCTATGGCGAGTTTCTGCTGAAGCTTAATCGGTTGGCGGATAGCCAGCGCGTCGCGGAGGAAGGCTTGCGAACTGCTCCTCGTGATGCCGAACTCCACTATGAACTGAGCAAAGTCAACTTTCGCATGAACCACCTAAAGGAGGCTGCGCAGGAGGGAGAGACGGCGCTCAGCCTCGGTGGCCCCGACTATAGAGTTGACTTCCTCCTGGCGCAGATTTACACCGCCATGGGGAACCCCCAGGAGGCCTCGAAACACGCGTCACGCGCTGCCGAGGCAGTGCCCTACCCTGAGCATTAGACCCTACGCTGTTCACGTACGCTGCGCGCTCCCGATTTGCCCCCCACGCGCAAAACGAGAGCACCCCCTCACCCCCATGACCTGCAAAACATGGGGGGAGGGGGTCTCTCGGGAACAAATTAAGGAAAAGACCTGCTGGGGGAAGTGTCTATTGTGCAGGCTCCACAACCTTCAGGATTTGATCTGCCCTGACGTCCGTAAGTTGCTGCCGAATTCCGCTGGGCCAATCGATGGTGAGCCGTTTGACGACATCATCCTTGCCCAGCCCAAAGTGTACGCGAGGATCGCTGGAGCTGGCATAGCCCACACTGGTCGTGACGTGGTTATATTGAGTTCCACTGGCGGATTCCAGGCGAATTTTTGCCCCGATTCCGTCACGGTTACTTTTAGTTCCCACCGTTCTGATTTCCAGCCAATGGTTCCCGTTTTCGGTGACATTGCGAAAGATCTCCGCCGGGCCGTTTTGCACCGAATCAACCAGATCGATTCTTCCGTCGTTGAAGAGATCGCCGAAGGCAGCGCCCCGGTGCACGGCGGGGACCTGGAAGTCCGGGCCGGCCTCGGCCGAAACGTCGGTGAATCTTCCGGCCCGGTTTTCAAAAATGGCGTTCGCCTGCCGGTAGGGGACATTCATTTCGTTTTCGATGTTGTCGTTGACGTGGGAATTAACGGATACCAGGTCCTTCCACCCATCATTGTTCATATCATAGATTCCGTTACTCCACCCCCCCATCAACAGGCTTAAATGGCTGAGCATGGTCAGGGGTGAGTAATCAGCAAAAAGATGGCCACCCTCGTTGTGGAAGTACGAAAAGGCTTCGTTGGAGAGTGCGGTCACGAAAAGGTCGGGCCAGCCGTCGTTATCGATGTCGCGAAAATCCGCGCCCATGTTCGACAGGGCGGAACCATCACCGTTATAGGCAACACCGGTCTGCAGTCCGACTTCGCGGAACGTCCCATTTCCCTCATTATGGAAAAGAAAATTGCGGGTTGTGTCATTCGCCACGAACACATCCGGGTAGCCGTCATTGTCGTAATCCGCGAAAGCCACGCCCATGCCCTTGCCGGTGTAATTGGCAATGCCGGAGGGAATGGAAACGTTGGTGAAGGTTCCATCATGATTATTATGGAATAGCATGTTGGGCAGGCCCTTAAATTCCGAGGGATGGCAGTAGGAACGGGCGCCGATGCGGGAGTTACTGCAATACGGGTCCTTATCCAGACCCCACTGGCAGTAGTTCACCACAAACAAGTCGAGCCAGCCGTCCCGGTCATAGTCAAACCAGCCAGAGCAGATAGACCAGGTCTTTCCCAGTTTAGGATCGACACCTGCGAGGCCGGCCTTTTCCGCAACGTCAGTGAAGGTGCCGTCACCGTTGTTATGAAAAAGGTAGTTGCGGTTGACTCCTACCACGTAAAGGTCCACCCACCCATCGTTGTCATAGTCCCCGGCAGCGACGCCCATGGAGTATCCATCGCCCTTGACTCCGGCCTGGTCGGTCACGTCCGTAAATGTGCCATCGCCATTGTTACGGTAAAGGCGATTGTAATACTGCGGGCCGGTCTTCCGAAGGTCGGGAATCCTGGCCCCGTTGAGGAAGTAGAGGTCGGGAAGTCCATCATTGTTGTAATCGAATACTGCGACTCCGGCCGCCATGGGCTCGATCTGATATTTCTGGGGCGTGGCGCTGTTGTTGAGGACGAAATGAACTCCGGTTTCCGCTGCAATGTTTTTGAATTGCGCGGGAGTTGGAGGCGGGCCGTTCACTCGGGGACTACCTGCGCTCACCAGGACAAGGCCAACGAGGCCGGCCAGGATGGGCCAAACGATGACTTCCGCTCGCACCCGCAACCACATCTTTTGTTCCGGGAAGGTCATTCGAAACTCCTATCCTCCATTGCGACGAAGGCCATATCATCTCCGAAAGCGCGGTGGACCGACCAGCGATTCTATTGCCAAGGCGAGTTGAGGGGAAGCAACAAATCCATCCCAACGCCGCTGGATGCGGCCATCAGCAGCAATTAGAAACGTTGTGGGAAGCGTGGAGATGCCGTAGCGAATGGTGGCGGCTTCGTTGTCGTCCCCCAGAACCGTGACCCCATCAAGCTGCCAATCGTAGGTAAAGTTGAGGAGCGCACCCGGGGCGAGCGGTTTGCCGCTGAATAGCCCGTTGCGCCCGACAATCAACACCTCGAGTCCTTTCGGAGCATACTGTTGGGCCATGCTGTTCAGGAAAACCAACTCCCCACGCGATGGATCAGCTTGAGTGCGTGACAAGGGTTGCGAGCGGGCGTCAACGAAGGAAAGTAGTACCACTCTCTTCTTCGCCAACAGATCGGATAAGTCGCAAATTCCCCCTCGCGCCACAGGAAGCCGGAAGGATGGCGCGCTCGAGCCCACGACAACAACCCGTGGGCTTGGCCGGATCGGCCAAATGAGAATGCCCACAATTATCGCGGTAAGCGCCGCCGCGACAAGAGTCCACCCCCTCCGCCTACCCAGGGTTTGGCTCCGTTCCTTAGGGCGAGTCTGGATGCGGTCGGCCATGAGTGTGGACTTCACCGGCCTATGGCGCCTGGTACGCGCCAATGTCTACCGCGCCGGAAGCAGGCAAGGCATTCCCGAAGAAATCCTGCCCCCCCATATTTCCAAGGTTCCTGCCGGCATTGATCGCTGGGGACCCCGTCATCAGCGTGAAGGCGGTTGTTGACCGGCCGACGGCATGATAGCTGGGACTATTGAGAAGCGGGTCAGTAAACAGAGAATGGGAGTCCATGCCCATGGCGCCCTGCCAGTTGGCCAACGAACCATAATTGACCGTGTTCGCTTGCCACTGCGGCGAGCCCGAGCCTGCGTACCAATAGATATTGTAGTCAGAGGTCAGGCTCTTCCCGCTCGTGGCGCTGTAGTTTTCCATGCCTGGAACCGCCGCATTGATGATGTTGTTCACGAAATAATTGGGTTTGCTCGTATCAAATGCGCTTTGGACGTTGAGAGCGTAAGCGGTGGGGTTGGCGGGATTCCAATAACTGGTGTTGTTGTACACCTGGGAATTCAGAATGGAACCGCCATCCCATGTGGCGTAAAAGAAGTCACCTTGCCCGGCGTTATTCACATTACGTCCGTTGTTCGAGCACACGTTGTAGCGGATGAGGGTGTTGACGTTCGTATCCAGAGCTTCGGCGCTGAAAACCGACACGCAATACCCATCGGCGTCGTGGCCGTAATTATACTGGATGGTGATGTTGTTATTATAGTAGTCGCTGTCGAAGTCCCCTCCGTCGTTGCTTGTGGGTGAGTGGTTGAGGTAAGCCTCGTTGAACTGCACGGTGCAAGTGTCGCAATCCCAGTTCCAGATGGCACTGGGAGTTCCCAAACTGGTGAGGGCCGTCTGCCCCGTGTTGTAGGCGGTGCAGTTTTGGATCAGAGCGTTCTTGGTGATGTGAATCACAATGCCGTCTCCGCCCACGTCATGAACGGTGCTGTTTTGGACCGTAATATTTGCGCCTTTCACGCCCGCCGGGCTCGCATACGTCGCTCCGGCAGCGTAAATGCCGGCCCATTGTGATGTATTGTATGCAGACGCGCCGTCCACCAGGATGTCGTTGAAACTCTCCCCCGCACCGCTGGGATTAAAAACAATAAGGCCGCTCGCTTTCTGCGTGGGAGTTCCCGTGACGTCGTGAACCACCACGTTCGACAGGTCGACGTGGTTGATGACCGCACTGGCGGTGTTCCCAGTGACCAGGATTCCGTACGGATTGCCACCCGTGGTCTCCAGATTCTTGATTTCCCAATAACTTTGATCTGAGAGCGTCAGGGCTGAGGGATTGGTTCCAGCACTGATGAGCGGCAACGCGCCCGTGCCGTAGTCGGCAAGAGTGATGACCGCGCTCGCGGTGCCGGAGCCCTGGGGTTTCAATTGGCCTGTGCAGATGCTGCCACGTGCGAACAAGATCGAATCACCGGGCAAAAAGGTCATGGAGTTGACGTTGGTGAGTGATCCCCAGGCCGCGCCGGACGACGTGCCGGTATTGGCATCGTTGCCCGCGCCGCAATTCACGTAGTAGGTCGTCCCGGCCGTGGCGGTGGGAGGCGAGGGGCTGGGCGAAAACGTCGAGGATCCGCAACTGCTGTTGTAAACCGCCAAAAGGGTCAGTAGGAGGGTAAGTGATCCGCAGGATCGCAACCTCGGATACGAAAGGGATCTCATCTCGAGCTCCGTGGCACGGCCACCCTGGCCATGCTCTGCCGTACATTAACAGAAGGAGTTGCAAGGGCCGGCGACCATGGGCCCGAAGAAGCTATCCCGCGTGGCCAGGGAATGAGAATGACGCCTTTCTCCCATCCCGCTACAGATTCCGCTTGACAACCTAGCACGAGTCGATAAAGTCCACAAGCGCTTGCGGAGGCCGCTGGAGATGGTGCGACAAAATGATTTTCCCATCCAGGGAGAAGCAATCCCACTCCCGGTAAGAACCACAGGATGCAATCCCCCGCTAAACGCAATGGAGGCGGTTGTGCGTAAATCCCTCGTGTTAGTCTTCGGCTGCATTACTTTCTTACTCCTGTCGGTTAGTTTGGGCAGAGCAGCCACGCCGGAGGGCTCGCTCAGTTCTCTAGGGCTCGGTTCTAACGTCCAACCGGAAGGTCCGTCTATCCCAATCGGCACGATTCAAAAGTCGGGAGCAGAAGGTGCCGTGGTCACCTCCGCCGGCAAGTCTTTCCGCGTGCAGTTTCCCCAGGGTGAGCGAAAACCTCGGGCCCTGTTCTCCTTTGGACCGCTTGACCTGACTGAGCGCATGGGGATGGCATGTGATATCACCAACGCGGGCCGCGAACCCGTGCGTGTTTTTGGCGAGATGAATGAGAACCTGTGGGTGGCGGGGTACATCGTGGTTCCGCCCGGCCAAACCCGCACCCTCTACATTTTCTTGCAGCGTAGAGCATTCAGTCCTGCATCTGCCGATGCGGCGTTCAAAGGCATGAACGGCATACCGGGGGGTGAGATGAGGCTTTGGCCAGAGGCGGAAATCGATGCGGCAAGCGTCAGTGGCCTTGCGGTCTTCCTGGTCTTGCCCCAGAGCGCGGCGGGAATTGCGGTGAGTAATATCCGGCCCTTTGGCTCTTCCCAACCGCCGGATGAAAAGGCGCTGGCAGGGGATTTCTTCCCCTTCATCGACCGCTATGGTCAGCTCAAACACCAGGAATGGCTCGGGAAAGTGCACGCAGATGAGGACTTGAAGGCCGCTGTCCGCGCCGAGGCTGCTGACCTGGCTGCTCATCCAAGCCCCGAAGGGTTGGACGAGTATGGTGGGTGGGCCGCCGGACCGCAGCTTCCGGCTACCGGCCATTTTCGCGTCGAGAAGGTCCAAGGCAAGTGGTGGCTGGTCGACCCTGCGGGACGGCTCTTCTGGTCGAGCGGCATCGACTGCGTGCGCTTCGACATGTCCACGCGCATCGAGGGCCGGGAACGTTACTTCGAGGCGCCGGCGCCCGCCGGCGATTTCCTGGCCCGCAATCTCGAGATCAAATACGGCAAGGACTGGCGCCCCGTGGTGCTGAACCTTGTGGGCCGGAGACTTCGAAGCTGGGGAATCAACACCATCGGGGCCTGGTCGGAAGATGGCGTGATGGAACAGCACAAGGTGCCCTACACCGCGATCTTCCACTCGGGCGGCGCCTTGGGAAAGCAGATCGCGCCGGAATCCGCGGAATGGTCTGAAGCACTGCACCAGCAACTTACCCACGCCGCCGCGCGGCTCAACCATGATCCCTGGTGCATCGGCTTCTTTGTGGACAACGAAATCCACGCCGGCAACGATCCTGCCTGGTGGGAGGTTTACTACCGCCACGTGAGCGCGTTGGCAAAAGAGATCCTGCCCAACAAACTGTATTTGGGCAGCCGGTTGGATTTCCACGACTTCCCCGACTCCACCCCCGAAAGGATCGAGATTGCCCGGCTGGCGGCGAAGTATGCGGACGTGGTGAGCTTCAACCAGTACCGTTTCACGCTGGATGAATTCCATTGGCCCGGGGGCATCGATCGACCGGTGATTGTGGGCGAGTTCCACTTTGGCGCCTTGGATCGCGGCCTCCTCCACACGGGGTTACGCATGGTGGTGAACCAGGAGCAACGCGCTGACGCCTACCGCCACTATTTGACCAGCGCGCTGCGGAATCCGATGATCGTTGGCGCTCACTGGTTCCAGCTTTACGACGAGCCCACTACCGGCCGCGGCGATGGCGAGAATTACCAGATCGGATTCCTGGACGTTTGCGACCAGCCGTATCCGGAAACCATTGCCGCCAGCCGTGAAGTGGGGTACCACATTTACGAGATCCGAAATAGTGGGATGTGACGCGCTGGCGGGGGCGTTGGTGGGGGCATAGTGCTCAGAGCCTCCGAAGACGGCTCAGAGGGGGAGGGTAGTTATGGACAAAATGTCGGATAGATGGGTGTTCCGGTTTTTATCAGGCTTACTGGGTGTGCTGTTAATCTCGGCAGGCTTTATCTATGGACAAACTGTTTCTGGGAAAGGGCAGATCATCTCTTCTTTCGAATCTCCCGCGGACCTTCAGCGGCTTAAACTCGCCAATGATCGCGTGTCCCTGACCGACGAACATGTGACTGAAGGAAAAAGCGCGTTGAAAGTGGAATTCCTCCACCCCGGGACGGCTTCCATCGAGCTTTTGGCCGAAACCTCACCCTGGGATTGGCATGCCTTCGGCGCCATTGCGGTCGATATCTCCAACCCGGCCGATCAAGAAGTTTGGATAGGTATCGAATTGCACGATGCGGCGTCTACCGGCATCGCAGCCAAGTATATTGGTGGCGGTGGCAACGTTGCGCCGCACGATTCTGTCAGCTACTACTATCCGATCGGCCCCAGTTCCTCGCTCGAGCGCGGCATGCGAGGCGGGCCTCCCATGGTTCCGGGAATAACCCCGGTCAGTGACATTCCGGGTTCGAATCGCCGGCTCGAGGCAGGCCATGTGACGGCTTGCAAGCTGACATTCCGTTACCCGGCGGGGGTCAAGAGCGTGGTGATTGACAACCTGCGCTTGCTGCCGCCTTTCAATTACGACGGCATTGTGGACGCCTTCGGTCAGTACACCCGCGCGGACTGGCCCGGCAAGGTCACGAGCCTGCAAGGTCTGCTAGCCCAGAAGCAGCAGGAAGAGGAGGAGATCAAAGCCCACCCCACGGTCCCCGATCGCGACGAGTATGGCGGCTGGGCGTCCGGCCCCCAAGCCGCGGCCACGGGCTTCTTCGGCACGGTGAAGCGCGACGGCAAGTGGTGGTTGGTGGATCCCGCGGGTCATCTTTTCTTCTCCCTGGGAATCGATGTCATCGACTCCCGCCCGGGTGGGGATTCCTTCACCTTCGTCGAGGGCCGCAAGGAGATGTTCACCTGGCTGCCGACCAGTGATGAGCCCCTCGGCAAGTATTACGGGCAAGAGGACCATGCCATTTACGGACCCGCCAAGAAGGGACGGACTTACGGCTTCTACCTGGCGAACCTTGACCGAAAATACGACTCCGAATGGCCCGCGGCCTGGCGCGCCTCCGCTCTGGACCGGTTGCGAGCGTGGGGTTTCAACACCATCGGGAACTGGTCTGACCCCGCGCTTTACGCTTATCGGAAGGTGCCTTACACGGCCACTATCGAGATCGCTGGAAACTACGCGCACGTGGCCAGTGGCCTCGATTACTGGGGCAAGATGCACGACCCCTTCGACCTGGCGTTCGTCCAGGCGGTCGACCGGAGCATCCAAACGGGCACCGGGAAGTATCGCGATGACCCCTGGTGCATCGGCTACTTCATTGACAATGAGATTTCCTGGGGCGGCAACGGTGGTGATAAAGAGCATTTCGGACTGGTCTACGGAACGCTTTCCGGAGGCTCGGACTCCCCCGCCAAGCAGGCCTTCGTCGCGCAATTGAAGTCGCGCTATTCCACCGTCGAGCAACTCAACAAGGCCTGGGGGGCGGCCTTTGCCTCTTGGCAGGCCTTGCTGGAACACCCTTATCGGCCGGCCGCGTCGCTCCCGGCCTCGATGAAGGATGACTTCAGCAAGTTTCTGACGGCGTTTGCGGACCAGTATTTCAAAACGGTTCGAGATGCGGTGAAGAAGTACGATCCCCACCACCTTTATCTCGGCTGCCGGTTTGCCTGGCGAACCACGGAAGCAGTGAACGCGGCGGGGCGCTACGCCGATGTAGTGAGCTTCAACATTTACCGTTCGCATGTTGACGCGCAGGAATGGGGATTTGCCCTTTCCCTGAACAAGCCCTGCATCATCGGGGAGTTTCATTTTGGCGCGGTCGATCGCGGCATGTTTCACAGCGGTCTGGTGACGACCCCCGATCAACAGGCGCGTGCGGCCATGTACAAGCAGTACCTCGAGAGCGTGGAGGATAATTCCGCCTTCGTGGGATGCCATTGGTTCCAGTATTACGATGAGCCGCTGACGGGCCGGTCGTTTGACGGCGAGAACTACAACATCGGCTTCGTTTCGGTCACCGACACGCCTTACCCCGAAATGGTGGAAGCCGCCAAAGCCGTCGCATCCGAGCTCTATTCCCGGCGAGGGGGGAAGTAGGATAGCTATCAGCTATCGGCTGTCAGCGATCAGCGCGCAGCCACAAAGACGATTTCGAAGGAGATCTTATGGGCATTTCACGACGTTCTTTTCTGGTACAAGGCGCCGGGGTTCCCCTAACGGCCGGGCTTGTCAGCGGTCAAGTTTCCCAAGGCGCCGAGCAGTCCGATAAGAACCCCCATCTGGCGGCAGATTTCGAGTCGCCCTTCGGCCACGACGTGACCACCGATGCCATTCACGCCGGGGAACGATTCCTTGACGGATTCGCTTGACGGATTCTTTAGTTGGACACTGCCCGTACCGCGACGAGTGAGACTCTGCCCGGCACTGAATTCTCCACGGTGGTTTCGAGCAGAGCCTGAAAGTAGGGAAGAGGAGTCTTCCGGTCGGGCGACAGGGCCACCAGCGCCTTACGGAGCTCCGGCATTCTTTCCGCGCTGGTTATGTACTCGATAGCGGCCTGGGAACCCTGCGTATAGATGCCATAGACCAGCAAGATGCGGTCCTCTTTCTTCTCGTTCGGCAACATCAGGATAAGCGCGTAGTCGCGGGTCAGTTGGTTGGTGACCGGATCAAACTCCGGCCGATAAACAGGCTTCTCGCCGGGGTGCGGGCGGTTGTTGATGATGACCCCGGCTTGAAAGAGAAAACCCTCAGGATTGAGGAATACCCTTCCACTCCAGGACTGATTACCGCCCAGCAAGATGGCATTCCCTTGCTTGATTTCCTCAAAATTCGCCAGCCGAGACTGTTGCAGGTGGACCTTCTGGGCGGCCCGCGAGAATAACTCGAAGAAGTCCAGAAGCCCCAGAGTCTCACCGACCGCCGTAAAGTCGGTCGTATTGGGAACGAACTGGAATCTTTTGAGCTCGTGAAAATGGACCGTGTCGCGGAATTCCGGGAGGCTCTGCTTGGGAATTTCGAAACTGTGCGCCAGGGTCTGGGCCGTGTCTCCGTTGTGAGCAGCGCGCAGCACAGGATGGTTGGGAATGATAATGATGGGGGGATCGGCGGGTGGCAGAAAAGGCCTCCAGAACCATTCCAGCTCGTCCGGCAGTTTCGGAACGGCTTGCTGGGCCTGTGCGATCGTTCCCATCCGCACTCGATCCCGGTTGAGCATTATGGATAAACCAAAGATAACCGCAAATAGCCCGAGAATGAGCGGGTACTGCCATCGCCCGCTTCCAGACAAAATGTCTGCACGTCTCGTTCCTTGGGCGGCCTCTGGAGTTTCTTCCGGTGATGTAACCTTGGAGAAGGTAGGCACGTAATGGCCTGCGGGCAGGTCGATCCGCCACGGGTTGGTCTTGCCTTCTTCTTCATAATAAATTCTTAGCGCGCGCCGTATTTCGTGCGCCTGCACACGCACGATAGGATCCTGTTGCGGATTGAAGTCTCCGCCCCGATCGTAAACCTCCAGCCCAATGAGCAGCTCGTTCAGCTTCTCCCCGTTTCCGAGCAAGGTCTGTTCTGCAACAAACTCCAGGAAGCGGGTCTTCTTCGGGGCGTTGGCAAAGTGGGCGCTTTGCAGGACTCTGCGAAGCTCATCTCTCTTCTCGAAGATAGAGGCGGGTTCGGTCTCGGGTTTGGAATGGTTGGGCATGTCCCCTCGCGGGAGCAGGATGGTCACAGAAGCCAACCAGCTAACAAGCGCTCAACCTTGCGGGATAGTAACACTCGTCCAGCATCAGGTCAAGCCTTCCGTTCGTCGGTTCGCTTGGGACAATTAACGGTTATCGGTACCGTTATTTCCATTAGTTTTGGAGCCGGAAATGTTAGGGGCGGAGGTCAATTTGGCAGGTAAAGGTGTCGCTTTCAGGGCATAAGGGGTTTATGTGATCTCTTTAGGAATATAGGAGCTGACATTACGTCCAAAAGTTACTCAGGCCATTCCCGACGATTCAGCCCCATTCGGACAATTGCTCCGAATCCACTCCTCATAAGCTTCATGAGGTATTGAGTTAACTGTCTCAGTAACCGTCCTTACGTAGAAAATCAATTCTTAGGACGTTAAAACACAACGCCTACGCTGGGGATTCGTGGACGGAGTGGCGGCAATATGTTCTTCGCACGCCAGGGACAAAGCGGTCCATTAGACGCGAGGCGGAGTCCTTCTGCGCCGACATTGCGCGTTGTCTCCCGCGGGCGAATGGCTTCCGCCTTGTTCGCCATGTTGTGCCTGCCTCTGTATGCTGTGACGCCGGTGGGGAATCTCGAATTGAGGGTCACCAAGCAATTCGACGAGCCGATTCTTACGATTTACTCCGCCGGGGCAATAGGCAATAGGTATGGGTTTGAAGGGGGGAGGGTGCTCAAGCTGCAAGGCACTTATCACCTTTTCACTTCCGAAATGGTGGGCGACCCGCATTGGGTGAAAATGCGGCTGGCGCACTGGATCAGCCCTGACCGTCTGCACTGGCAGCGCGTCAATACTTTGTTTGAGTCGAGCGGAGACTTTACGGGCAGGGACCCGCGCGCGGCCCTGTGGTCGCCGATGCCTATCTACGATCATGCGGAACAGCGCTGGAACCTCTTCTATGTGGCCTACCAGTGCGCACCGGACGCCCCGGGTAAATGGTTGAACAACTTCGAGGGCCGGATTTGGCGCGCCGTTTCCAAGGTCAAGGGACCCGGAGGAATCGATGGCCCTTACGAGGACGTGGGCATCGTCCTCCAGCGGGGAAGGGACTCCGACCCCTGGGAAGGATTGCAGGGGACCGATTCGTTTTATCCCTACCGGGTGGGAGACAAATGGTACGCCTTTTATGGAACCGCCCACACGGAAGTGCTGCCGATTTCGAGCTGGCAAGTGGGGCTTGCCTGCGCACCGAAACTCGCGGGCCCCTGGAAGCGATGCAGCCAGATGAACCCGGTGAAGATTGAAAAGGTGTTCATTGAAAACCCCATTGTCACCAGGCTGGAAAACGGATCTTACGTGGCCGTTTACGATAGCAAGGCAGATCGCGCCGTGGGGTATACGTTTTCGACAGATGGGATCCATTGGGCGCCGGGAAAAGAACTCATCGTCCAGCAAGGCAAAGGAACCTGGGCAAGCGAAGTCCGCACTCCTTTGGGACTTATTCCCGAGGGAACCGATTCATTCACCCTTTTCTATACGGCAAATCAAGACATGCTCGGTATTCCGCCCGACGCCCACGGAATCAAAATGGCGCCCGGGGCCGTGGGTCTGGTTACCGTGAAACTCGAACGTTCCGGCGCGCAAGCTCGAACCGAAAACCCAGGCAAGCTGACCAAACTTTCTTTCGGGGAAAATTGAATTGTCAATTCTGAACACTGTCGGGATTGGGCCTCTCTGAATACATTGAAGGAGGTAGTGATGAAGAAGCATTTGTTTCTATTGGGATTCATGGCTTTTCTTTTCCTGGCTGTCCCCTCCTGGGCGCAGACAGACAGGGCCACACTCACCGGGACGGTGACAGACTCATCCGGAGCCGTCATTCCCGGAGTTTCCGTGACCGCGATGAACATGGAGACCAGGGTTCAGACCCCCACGGTCACGAACCCCTCCGGGATCTTTCGCATCCTCAATTTGCCCATTGGACAGTACAGTCTTTCATTCAAGAAAGAGGGTTTTCAGAACATCGAGCGCACCGAGATCACGCTGACCATCAGCCAGGTGGCGGAGATCAACGTCACGATGAACGTCGGCAAGTTGGCTCAGGCCATCGAGGTGCAAGCCCAGGCCCCGATCCTGGAAAGCCAGACGACCGACGTGGGCAGCACCATGTCCCTCGAGGCCTATCGCGCTCTCCCCTTAAGCATCAGTGGTGGTAGAGACATCATGGCGTTTGCTTTTGCCGCCACCCCGTCGGTGGAAGGAAACAGTTGGACCTCGTACATTGCCGGGACGCAAGCCTTCAGCAATGAAGTGCTGATCGACGGCACCCTGGCGCAGGAATCCGAAACCGGACAGGAACTGGAAAGTGAGCCTCCCATGGAAGCCGTGGAGGAGTTCCGCGTGGATACCGGCGGCATGGGTGGCGCGGCAGGCATGTACACCGAGGGCGGCACGTTTATGTTCACCTTGAAGTCCGGCACCAACCAGTTCCATGGCAGTGCCGTCTACTTCAATCAGAACGAAGCCTATAATGCCAACTCCTGGATGAACGATTATTCCGCGGCTGCTAACCCGAGTCAGGCGGCTTTGTTCAGGAAGCCACGCAACCGGCAAAATGATTACTCCTTCAGCGCCGGCGGACCGATTATCAAAAACAAAACCTTCATCTTTGGCGCCTGGGAACAGAACAAGATGAGCAACTACACCGCGGGTGCTTTTGACACCACGGTGCCCACGGCCGAGTTCCTGCAAGGGAACTTCAACGCCCTGTTGGGGGACCCGATCCTCGATAGTAACAAAAACACCATCTCCGTTCAGGATACCAATGGAGCGAACGTGCAATTGGTTAAGGGAATGATCTTCGACCCTGCTCACCCCGGCCAAGTCTTCCCCAACAACGTGATCGACCCCACGCGGTTCAGCAAAGTCGCGCAGGAGATCATTCCCATATTCCAGCAGTATTACAAGCCGCTGGGACCGGGGTTGATCAATAACGACGGCCTGACGCAGACCAATAGCCCCTCCTTCCACCAGAGCCAACTCAGCTTGAAGGTGGATCAGAATTTCTCTGCCACCAACCGGCTGGCCAGTTCTTTCATCTGGACGCAGCGGCCGCGCATTTTGGACGACCAGGGGGGTATTTGGGATGCCTCAGACCCCTCGGGCACGGGCGGTCCGCTCTCCCACGCCAGATTTCAGAAGGTCAGCGACCGCAAGTTCCGCCTGAGTGAGAGCCACAACTTCTCCTCCAACCTTTTGAACGTGGCAAGTTTCACCTACGAACGCTTCCGCAATCCCAGCACGGCCACTCAGGCCAGTGGCAACTGGCCCAGCAAACTGGGTTTTGGCAACACCGGGGCCGGAAATTTCCCGCAGATCAATTTCGGCTCAGCCGTGAACGGATACTCGGAAGGCCAAATCGGCAACAGCGACCTGGGCTGGCTGGTGGACAATAACTATATTATTGACGACAACATGAACTGGATCAAAGGGCGTCACACGGTCACCTTCGGTGGCGAAGTGCGGGCGTTCGAGATCAACAGCCACGGCGCCAACGGGACGCTGAACTTCAATTTCGGCAACAATCAGACCGGCGCACCGACCGCCTCTTACAATACCGAAGTGGGATTTGGCTTTGCCAGTTTCCTGCTGGGCGATGTCCTCAACGCCTCCGAGGGCACACCTTTTGATCTGTATGGCCGGCGCAAGTCGATGTCGGTTTTCGTTAACGACAGCTTTAAGGTCAACGGCCGGCTGACCCTCAACTATGGGCTCAACTGGAACCAGACCTATCCCTTCCACGAAAAGTACGGACACTGGGCGGATTACAGCAACACCGCGATCAATCCCACTTACGGTATTCCGGGCGAGGTCGTTTACCTCGACAACGGCAGCCAGACGTTCGAGGGGTCGACACGCTGGTCGAATTTTGCTCCCCACGTTGGATTGGCGTACAAGATCACCAACCGCGTGGTGGCCCGCGCCGCTTACTCAATATTTGATATTCCCATGGGCACCGATTACTGGAACGGCGTGCCCTATGGTTATGCTCCCGGCTACTTCCCCACCAACCAAGTGCCGCAAACCCATGACTTCTCCCCGGCCTTCAACTGGGACAACGGCTACCCGGGGAAGAACGCCTCGGGAACGCTCGATCCGAACTACCTCGCTTGGACGGAGGTCACCGTGAGCCCGCAGACGCTCGAGGTGGGCATCACCAACCAGTGGAATGGCGGCGTGGAATTTCAGCTCACCAATAACACCCGCCTTTCGGTCAACTACCTGGGAACGCGGGGGACACACCTGCACGACGGGTCGCTCCAGCAGAACTCGGGCCCGCCCTCCGCTTATACCAGTTTCCTCCAAGCCAACGGAGGAGCTAACGAATGGGCCTGGATCGATGACAACGCCTCGGCCGCGGCGGCCGGAGTGAAACTACCTTACCCTGGTTATTCCGGCTATGCCTTTGCCGCGATCACTCCCTTCCCGGTGATCTCCAACAACTGGGATTATATCTACTATGTGGCGTCACCTCTGGGCCGGTCGGAGTACGATGCTTTGCAAACGGAAATAACCCACCGGGCCTCGAACGGCTTGACCATGGACATGAGCTACACGCTGGCTAGCCAGAGAGCCACCTTCCTCAACAATGGCGGCGAGACCGGCAGCAACTTCGAGGAAACCTGGGCGGGTTCGTCGACGCTTCAGAACCTCTACGACTTGAGCTATGCGGCCAATGACATCAACCGGTACCTCCAGAGCATAGTGAAAGGTTACGTTCTCTACGTACTGCCCTTCGGCAAGGGCCGCCATTACCTCTCCAACCACAACCGTTGGGTGGATGGGGCGGTCAGCGGCTGGACGCTCGGTACCCTGCTTTATTACAGCACCGGAACGCCCATGAGCGTTTATGATACCAACTACTACCCGGGTCTCTACTCGGCAATTTACCCGAACGTGGCCTCGGGAACTGACTTGAGCCGGCACTTTGTCGGCAAAAAGTTCGACCCCAGCAACTTCAATGACCCCGGGAACATGTACACCAACCCCTCGGGTTTCTCCGCTCCCGCCTTCGGCGCTTTCGGCAACGCCGGGCCCTATACGGCCGGGCTGAACGGCTTCGGTACGGCGCAGGAAAACATTTCTCTCTACAAGGACTTCCGCATTCACGAGCGCATGAAGCTCCAGATTCGCGCGGAGTTCTACAACCTGTTCAACCGGCATTACTTTAACAACCCCAACACCACCATCGGCGGCGCGTACTTTGGCGACGTGACGAGTGTGGGAGGGTCTCCTCGTAACGGCCAGTTGGGCGCACGGTTTGAATGGTAACTGGCGCACTTCCCTTTCTCCGGGCAGCTTGCTTCGGCGGGCTGCCCGGATTTTCTTTCTCAGCTTCGCCAGCCGTTCACGCGCTGAGTGGTGGCTCCAACCTCGTCCCTTGACCTCTCCGTTATACCGCAGTCGTAGCGCCGGGTTTTAACCCGGCACTTGCCGGGATGAAGCCCGGCGCTATTACCGGCAGTCCGTGTTTTTCAGGAAAGGAGGCATAACCAAGTGAACCGTACACTGCTCATGCCCGTAAGGATTTCTGTTGGCATACTTGCTTTGGTTTTCCTGCTGCCGCCCGCGTCCGCCGGGCAGTATTCCCCCGCCGTGCAGTCAGCCAGGACCTATTACGTCGATTCCGTCGCCGGCAATGATGACCAACCTGGCACGGCCCCCGCGAATGCATGGAAGAGTCTGGCAAAGGTGAACGCCACAACTTTTCTCCCCGGGGATCGTATCCTCCTCAAGTCCGGATCATTGTGGAAAGGGCAACTGTGGCCCAAAGGTTCGGGAGTGAATGGGCGCCCCATCACCGTGGACATGTACGGCGGCGGAGTGAAGCCGGTGATTCAAGGAGATGGGCTGGCGGAAGATGCGGTCTTGCTCAAGAACCAGGAATACTGGGTAATCCAGAACCTCGAAATTACCAATACCGGGTCCACTCCGGGGACCCGCCGTGGAGTACACCTGGCGGTGGAGGATTATGGAGAGGCGCATCACCTTTACATTCGCTCGCTGACCATTACATTCGCTCGCTGACCATTCATGACGTGAACGGCTCGGACGCCGTAAAAGACAACGGGGGGATTAATTACACCTGTGTGGGCAAGCGGAAGCCGAGCCGCTTCGTCGATCTGCGCCTCGAGAATAATGAAATCTATCACGTGGACCGGAGTGGTATTTTTGGCAATTCCGACCGGTGGGAGCGGTCGAAATGGTATCCCAGCCTCCGGGTGGCTGTGCGGGGAAATATCCTCCACGACATCGGCGGGGACGGCATTGTGGTGGTGGCGACTGACGGTGCGGTGGTGGAACACAACGTGGTCGGACGTGCCAATCAAAGATCCGAAGGCTATAACGTGGCCATCTGGCCCTGGAGCGCGGACAATACGCTGGTTCAGTATAACGAAGCCTATGGCACCAAGGGCCAGCGCGACGGAGAAGGGTTCGATTCCGATTGGAACAGCAAGAACACCGTCATCCAGTACAATTATAGCCACGACAACGACGGCGGCTTCCTGCTGATTTGCGACGACGGTGGGCAAGAGCCGGAGATCAGCGCGGGCAACATTGGGACGATCGTCAGGTACAACATCAGCGAAAACGACCGCACGCGCGGCATCAACATTGGCGGGCCTGTGAAGAACAGCATGATCTACAACAACACCATCTTTGTAGGACCCGGGCGCCGCGTGGATATGTTGGTCCACTCCGATTGGAACGGGTGGGCGAGCGATACCTATTTTTACAACAACATTTTCTACGTGCAAGGTAGCGCACAATTTTCCTACGGAATCTCACGGGCTCCCGACGGCGCCTATGCTACGGCAGCAGGATTCGGGCAGAGCCAAGACAATGTATTTGACTCAAACGTCTATTATGGCAACGTGATTGCGCCAGCCGATCCCCATGCCCAGACGGTCGATCCCCAGTTTGTGGCGCCGGGAACGGCAGGGTTTGGCGAGTCGACGCTCTCCGGCTACCGTCTGCAGCCTCAATCACGCGCGCGTGGCACGGGGAAGCTTATCGAGAAAAATGGCGGCCAGGACTTTTGGGGGAATCTCGTGCCTTCTTGCGGAAACGCTGATCGCGGGGCATCACAATCGAACGACTGCCGTGGCACGAGCGCGCCAGCGTCAAAGAACTAGAGGTAAAGTTTACCGATCTCGGAGATTCGCAGATATGCAGAAGCAAAGGTTCACACGCCGCAAGTTCCTACAGGCCGGCGCCCTGGCCGGGGTCGCGGCGGCGAGCGTCCTGCACGCCGAGAATCCCCTCAACCTGGTTCCGTCTGAGCCGGGCAAGACGCCCAGCTACTGGTGCACGTGGGGAATTCAGAACTACAGCATGACGAACGTGAATGAGAACAGTCACTCGATGGTAGCGAATAATCTCACCGAGAAACACCTCTTCGATGATCCGGGATGGGCCACTCGCTACTTCGACAAGATCCGCAAGGACCTTTACATCGTGTTTGATCTTGGCTGGCAAGTTCCCGCCGGTCTGCAGTTCGACAAGGAACGCTGGAGGCTGGGAACGCAGGAGGTTGCTGTAGACAAGTTCCCTTCCTGCACGGGCCTTCCTTTCGCGAGGCTGCGTAAACTGAACGACATGACGAGGCAGGCGGGCTGGCGGGGCGCAGGGATCTGGATCGCCGCCCAAGCGCCCGGCGACGGGAAAGACGGGCAGATGATGCCGCAGGACCGCCTGGAGGCTTTTTTCCGCGAGCGGCTGGGATGGTCGCGCCAAGCGGGAATCGAATACTGGAAAGTGGACTATGGTGCGCGTGCCGGCAACGTCGTCTTTCGCCAGATGGTGTCGCGACTCGCCCATGAAACCCCGCCGGGAATAACCGTCGAACACGCTCGCAACGTTGCCCCCGCTAATGACGAGGAGTCGTGGGAAAAGCTGGTTGCTCACCATACGGGAAGGTTCCGCGCCTGGGAGGACGGAAAGATTCTTGCTGAAACCGCCGAGCTCATGGGCTTCAGTGACATGTTGCGGACTTATGACGTCACTGCATATTTGTCGATTCCCACAACGCTTGACAGGGTGGCGCAGGTGATGGCCGGAGCTTCCAGGAACCCATTGGCCTCCGGCCTTATTAATTGTGAGGACGAACCTTATATCGCCGCGGCACTGGGCTGCGCCACGGGCATCATGCGGCATCCCCTTTGGCAGGATATCCCGGGCAAGGCTTATGATCCCTATCAGGTCCGCAGGCGGATTGACGAAACAGTCCGTGCCGTTCGCTGGCAGCGCATCGCGCCAGCCGTGCCCGTCAACGCTACTCAAGTGAACCTTGATCAGAAGATCCTCTTAGACCACTGGACGTTTCAACCCGGACAAACATGGGCAACTTGGCTGATCGGAAAGCCGGTGGCACAGGGTGCGGCGGCACGCATCGCTCGGGGAATGGATCTGCCGGAGGTCAGCCTGTCTAGTGAGCTTCCGTTTGTCGTCGCGTCACGACATCCCAACGGCGCCTTCGCGGTCGCAACGCTGCCCAGGATTCAGACTGGGAAGGGGATTCATTTGCCGCTTGCGGAAGTTTCCCTGGCCATTGGTGATGCTGCCCGGCCGGTGGGCATTTTTGGCCGTTACCGAACCCTGCGGCTCAGGCTCTCTCGCGAACTGGGTCAGCGGAGAGTTTGGGCGCAGGATTTGGCGGGCGACAAAGCGACGGACGTGACGGCGGAGGTTCAGAAGCAAGGCGCCTCGATTATCCTCGAGGGAGATCTGATCAACCGGATGGGTCTTGCCGCCGCCAGCCCAGGTGATGTGTCGAATCCCGGGTTGGTTCTGAAGGTCGCTTAGCTGCTGTTGAAGGAGTGCTTCCCGATGGTGGAAGGGGTGCGGATCTCACAAAGTGCATTTCACGGGCTGATGGTCGCGTCGTGCTGACCGCTAACCGGAAGGCCTCGGACATCAAATCCAAGGGCGCGAACACGAGTTCTTGCCCGGTCGGGCCGGACTGCGAAATGCCGAGGAGTCAATACTCCGAGGGCGGTCAAAACATCTGCTGCCTCCCCGGCAGAGCCATGGGAGCTCCTACCGGAATCGAGAGGGAGGATGAAGGACCAAATCTATGAATGAGAAGAACTCACGCGCCTTCGAGATCGATCGGCGGACATTTCTTCGCGCCGGAAGTGTGCTGGCTGCCACCTGCCTGGTGAAGAATCCCACTATAGCCACAGCTTCTTGCGGACGTTCGAAGTCCGTTGCCTCGGAGCGAATTGTCGAGTTGGAACTGGATTTGGACAGGATCCACAAGTGGGATGATTCGAACGGTGACACCTGGGATCCGTTCTGGGCGGATGATGACCGCCTGTACTCGTTCAATTGTGACGGCCGCGGATTCGGCAAGGAGCAAGAGAATCTTGCCTTCAATCGTTTTGACGGCGAGACGCTTTCCAGCTTGGCCGGGGTTCAAATCAACCCCATGCGGGAGTATGGCCCTGCCAATCAGCACGGAAAAGACAATGCCACGTGGAAGGCGTGCGGCCAGGAGTGCATTGACGGCGTGTTCTACAGTTTTGTCTCGAGGAACATCTATGGGAATGAAAGCGGGGATCCCTCGATGCGCCAGACGGCTTTCAACGCCAGCCTGATCAAGTCAGCGGACCGGGGGCTGACCTGGCAGAGGAAGGCCGATGAGAATTATGCGCGCCCTATGTGGCCGGGCCCGAAGTTCGGCGCTCCCTTTTTTGTGCATTGCGGCAAGAATGGTGGAAACGTTGAACGGGATGGCGCCCTCGAGTACATCTACGCAGCGTCGACCAATGGATTTTGGAACGACGGAGATTCGCTCATCCTTGGAAGGGTCAGGCGGAAAGCCCTGCCCCGGCTGGATGCGTCCGATTGGGAGTACTTCACGGGGGGAGAAGGTGTGAGTCCCGGAAGTTGGTCGAAGCACATTGATTCGGCGGCGCCAATTCTGGAACAGCCCGCCAAATGCGGCCAGACGCCAATCTGCTATGTGCCCGCTTTGGGAGTGTATCTCTTGATCTCCTGGTATAACCCGGCATTTCTCGCCAAGTGGTTTGAACCAACCGAAATGTGCTACGACTTTTATCAGGCGGAACATCCTTGGGGTCCATGGTCACTGATTCGGTCCACCAGTGACACTTTCCTGGCTCCCGGAAGCCACATGTATGGACCCTCCTTGTGTGCCAAATTCCAGGAGTCAAACGGCTCCGAAATCCGGATAACGCTGTTTACATCCGGCTGCCAATTCGAAGATAAACCCTCGGGCATTTATAAGGCCTGGACAATTCCGCTGGTGTTGCGGACTGAGCCGCTCCCTCCATTTGATGTGCGCCCAGCGTGGAGTGCTGAAATTCAGTTTTCCGGTGAATGGGCGAGGATGGCAAGCCCCCCGAATGCCCACGCTGAGGTCCGTGAGAGCAGGAAGAAGGGGGATTCCCTGACCACATCCTTCTTGGGCACCGGGATCGAATATGTCGCCCAAAAGGCGGAGGGCAATGGCGAAGTGGATCTCTATCTCGACGGTAAGTTGGAACGGCGGATCCCGCTTGGACTTAAGAACTTCCCAACTCTTTCCGAGGTAGCTGTCTTTAAAGTGCATGGCCTGCCGCGAAGCCAACATGCGCTGAGAATCGTGAACGCGGGAGTCCACCCTGTTACGATCCAATATTTTAAGATTTTCAGCTAACCGAAGGCCTGGATTTATGACTTGGCTTGATTAGCGGCCCTCAAATGGACGGCGAGTTGCCGGCCTAAAGGAAGATCGTCGTGAAAGACATTAGATCGAGCCGCCGCGACTTTCTGAAGATCGCGGGCATGACGGTCGCGGGGACTGAATGGGTCAGACCGGCTGGGACCGGCTCCGTTGCTTCCACAGAAGATCAAATAAACGGTCCGGGAGTAACCCCCGCGGACTTTCGCTCTCTGGCATCAATCTTCGAGACTCCCCGCAGCAAGTATTTTGGAGTTAAAGTCGGTGAGCAGTATGAGTCATTTGGAAACGGGCAATCGGGCCGGCGGCTCAAACTGCTTCCGCGAGATGCCAAGACCCTTTACCTGGCGGACGGTCTGAGTGGCGAGGAGGAACCCCACAGTTTTCAACTCACCTTCGAGATTACCAACAATCGCATACTCTGTTCCGCAACCCAAAGTGGCCTGCTTAAAAATCCCTGTATCTTTTCGCGCCTGGTTCCCAGCCGCCGCCGCGGCAAAGAACTGATCGCCGAGGAATTGGTGGGAGGTAGCGCCTGGAGTTTCGGCTTACTTCCCAAAGCCGGCCAGCCCGTTCGTCTGCCGATGACCCATGGTGCACAGGTGGAGTTGCTCGGGGCCGTGTTTCCTCTGTTCACGTACACGGTTGGCGCCCTCACCGTTCGGCTCGTGGCGTTTGCTCCCGAGTATTCTGAGACGGGGAGGGAATCTCCCCGGGCTATTCTCACGTTCGTAAAACTGCACAATAAAGACAAAGAGGAATGGCAGGGGAGTCTGCTGGCCCCGGGTTTACGAGATGTGGCGGAGGCCCACATGACCGCCGTTTCCACACCGGTTGAGAGCCCCCACCCCCGGTTTACCGAAAACCCGGTCCCGATCGCAGCGGGTTACGAAGCCGTGATGTGCCTCGGTTCGACGCGTTGGATTCCACGATGCCCGGAAGTTGATGCCTCAGTCCAGCCGGAAGGACGCGCCACATTCAGTTTTGCACTCCTGCTCGGTACAAGCGTGGAAACTCTGCGCAACACCCGCCAAAAACTGCTGGAGCGCAGTGCGCTCAGTTGGTTTAATGAAACCTGGACGGCGCAGGACAAACGCTACGGACACCTTTATATTCCCGCCGAGCCATACTTTTCCGAGAGCTACGTTCGGCTCGCCGAGGCCAACCGGTCGGCGATTCTCTACTCAGGCCAGGGGCGCCTGTTCACCGGGGGACCTTCCGGCTGCGTGGACTACGGCATGATGCTGTGTGAGCCGGGATTCCTGGCGGATAACCTGCGTGCACTGGGTGCGGACAAGCCCGCTGGAGCACGGCGACCTACCCGCGAGGAGTTAAGCTATTCGTTGGTCAACTCTCTGGGCGTTTTGCCGTCGGCCAGCCTCTATTACCGTGCTACCGATGACCGGGGACTGTTCACCGGGACGCCGGGAATTCTTGAATTCGCACGTGAACGTCTGGCTGATATCCTTGCCCTGCGCCAAGGCGAGCCGTATTTGTTTCCCTCCAAGATGCTTTGGGACGGTCCGACGCTCGGCGATTTCCACACCGGGTCGAACATCATGGCTTGGCTGGCGTTCCAGGGAATGGGCCGCATTGCGCGGGAAGTTTATGGGGAGGCACGACTGGCCACACAATGGGAAGAGGTGGCGGGCAAGATCAAACGCGATATCTATCGTTACTGTGTTGGCAAATGCGACTTGGGCCCGAGTTTCTTCGAGGGGGGGAATGCCGATGGCACATTTGCACCCGGCCACAACGGTGAAGAGGCCTTCACCACCCTGGCGCCTTTCTTCGATTTCTGCGAAGAGGACGATCCCGCATTGATTAACCATGCCAGGTTAGCATTCACGGAAGACAACCCGCTCTACGAACCCGCGGTGGATGGCATCTGGTGGGGTGAGCGCGGGGCTTGGAGCAGCGGGGTAACCACGCCGGGACAAATGGCCATGCTGGCGGGGATCAACGACGAAACTGAGCTACAGCAACGCCTTGATCAGCTCCGCACGCTGATTGACCTTGATGGATCGATCTGGTGGTGGCCCTACCTCTATCCCTGCAATGACCGGCGGAATATCCGCCGGCGCGACTGGCCCACCGATACGAGTAAGAGCGGATTCACTATGGCGATTGCCTCTTGCTTATTCGTAAACAACGTCCTCGGCCTCAGTGTGGACGTCCCCGCCCGGAGGGTCTCGCTCCGTCCCTTCTGTCCTTGGGGTCAATTTAACTGGGATGGGGCTCGGCTCGGGAATTCGCGATTTGATGTTGCCTACAAACTGGAGGAGAAGCGGATCATAGGCCGGATTACGAACCGTAATGACCAACCCTATGAGGCGGCGATCGAACTAACCTTGCGATCTGGCGCTTCACCGGGGGCAGTGCTTTTGAACGACACGCCCGCGCAGGATGCGAAATTGACCACTCGCTACGGCCGCGCCGCGGTGCGGGTGGCAGCTCCTGTGGCTCCGGACACATCCAGGGAACTGATCGTCGCAACGGCGTAGTACCGCCCGACCTGATGTGGGCTCCTGATGCCAATCGGGCCAGCGCACAACGGATTGCCACAACGCCTGAAAGGGCACCCAGTTTGGATGCTACCTTCCGCGCGGGATTCTGGCGCGGGTCCAAGCCGCCACGCATCTCAGCCACGAGGAATGGTACAGCATGGGAGTGGTTTTACACTCACACGCCGCACCGAATTATTCAGAGTATTTTCCCGGGGAGACTTCCGCCGTGAAGTTACTGGGAAGCCGTGGACCCCTTGGGTCCCGCGGATGAATCCGCTGAGGCTTTGGGGTTCCCGACCTTCTCCGTAGCGTCCACAGCGAAAATTTTGAAGGCGGAGTACGCGTGCTTATTCAAGAGAAGTTTGCCATTCCAATCGAGGGTCACTGTGACTTCCTCGGGCAGCCAATAGCTGTCTTTCAGGCGGCTAAAGCGAACCTCATTGAAGACCACGTCGGAGGCCGCCCTTTTCAGCCCAAGTTCGGGCAGGGGCGCCAAGAGGTCGGTATGCATTCGAACTATCTCGTAATTGGTTGTGTCGATCCAAGCCAACCCTTGTAAAAGCGTGGTGACGGAGTCTCCCCCGTTTTGGAAACTCCCGACGAGCCGGGCTTTGCCGGGAAGCTGGGCAAAGGCTACCACATGTGTCGGTCGGCCATTGACATTCTGCCGCCCGAGATAACGAAACGTACTTTCGGAGCGATACGCCGGATGAAAGATGAGTGGGCTGGAGGTAAATCCCCGGGTCAGCATGAACCCATCGCCCAGCCCTTTTGGGATCACCTCATATCCTGAAGAATCAGCGCGATACTCAACGAAGTCGGGCATCTCGGCATCGTTCGGCGCCAGGCATAGGTACCGGAATCTCTGATCCTGAGCGCCGCGGACTGCCCCCTTGCGGCTCAGTTTTTCTTGATGGATGGCTTCGTCCGCAGTCGTGTTGGGAAAGCTCTTTACCATCTCCAGAATCTTCGTGCCCACTCCGTCAAGTATGAAGCTTAATTGCTCCTGCCCCTTAGCCAACTCAATTCCGTGGATCATGTCGTCAGGAGGGTGTTGAACAAAGTCGAGGTGTTCCTGGGTCTTTTGCAGCTTGTTCTTGGCGAAGCTGCTCTCCATCTTTTCCCGACTCTGAAGCTCAGCCCACACCTGGCGAACGCGAAGGGGCATTTCCTTCACATCGCGTCCCCCCAGGTAGCGGTTCATTTCGGCCGAAGCCTCATCGGAGCGGCCAACGCCAAGCCAGGACTCGGCATAGAGAAGCCGCGCCTCAGATCCTGAGCCAGCGGCCAGGGCCCTTTTCAGGGCGCTGTTTGCAGCTTCGAATTGTCGCGTCAATTGCAAGGTGCGGCCAAGTTCTTGAAGAGCAAGCGCGTCCTCGGACCGGAATTTGAGTGCTTCCACGAAAAAGGGTTGCGCTTTTTCCGGCTCGCGCTGCCAATTCAACCAGGTTCCATAAGCCACCATCGGCTCTGAGAGGCCCATTTGCCGATTCTGCAGCGTCGCGTTTACACTTTCCGCCAGAGTGTTTTTGGCATCGTCCCAGTCGTCCCAGGCTATCTCCGCAAGCCCCAGCATGGTCCGGCAACTAATACAGGAGGGATTACCCTCCACGACCTCGACGAGCAGCGGGATGGCTCGCTCGGGATTGTTCCGCTCGAGAAAGTCCGATACTCCCCGCGAATAATCTCTGGCACTTTTCGCGGCGAGCCCCTCTGCCGGCCCGAGTTGTTTCAGCCTGGGCGCCAAGCCGGCAATCAAATCTGTTGATGAAAGCTGCGTGGGGTCTTCCTCCAGCCCGCGCAACGTCAAGGGAATTCGCCAGGTTTGGCCTGACACCTTGTAATCTGCATACGCGTGGGCTGTTTGAAACCCCTTCTTTTTCACCGTCTGGACCACCTTCAACTCATTGGTTGTTCTGACATTCAAATCGTACTCAGTGCTGAACTCACCCCGGGCATCGGTGAAGACGACGCGGGAACTCGCGCCCAGAGGTGCCACCATCACTGCGGCCCCCCGCACGGGATTTCCTTCAATGGTTTTGACCTTCCCTACTACAAGCCAGTTAGTATGCTGCAGATCATAGACATGATTGCCGGCGGTAGCGCCAGCCCCTGGCAATAGCTGCGCCATCATGGACATCGGGAAGAGTCCAATTGACAGGGGTAGGAAAATCCCTCGGAAGCAAGCGCTTAATGAACCATACGCTGGAGGATACATACACTAGCTCCCTTAGATTGTCGCACATATCTGATGGGTTTGCGAATTCTTGCCCTTGCATCCTTGCCCTTGCAGTGGGGAACATCGACTTCGAGCGACTTACTGTTAAGATCCAGCGCAGCTTTGTCCAAGGCGAAGTCCGCTCGCGCAAAACGGAACCCTCCGAGAGTTTCCTACCTCTTGACCCAACCTGGCCGATATGCATCTCCAGCACAGCGCCTTTTTCGCGCCCATGTCATCGTATGTTCGACTACTTGGAGGAGTATTCGCGCAAGTTCGACCGGATCATTGTTCTGCCGGCAAGTTTCAATGTCTCCTGCGAACGGGTCTGAGGCTTCCTAGCCGCTCTTCCAGGAACATTACCGTTTTTGTCAGGAGCGATAAAGCTACAATCAGGTCCAGACTGTCGTTCCGAACGCCCGGGGCGTCCATTTGGATCACGATTTAGCCTTTCATTTGGATTTTTCAGATTGCAGGAGAAAAGGGCGAGGTCGACTCCTGGCGTTCAGGACAGACGCGGAAAGCCCGAGCAACACGGAGATCGTTGGCAACAATATCGTTTCCAAGGGGGACGCGAGCATGGGAGAAAGTATGGTGCGCGACGTATCGCGGTAGGAGGAGGTTCATACTAACCCCGCTCACGTTGCGATCGCCGTCGGCATGATGGAGAATGAGCATCCTTCCACCCACCCTAGGCAGAAGGGCATCTATGAGTATTCACTGGCTTGCATGCCGCATGTTCCCTGGATCAAGAGCCCGAAGCCTCTGTTGAGAGAGTTGAGGAATGCCTGAGAATGCTCCTCCGAAAAAACGTTGGGACGCTCCGTTTGCCGACAACTCGGTGGAGAAGCCCCAAGCCTTGAGTCAAAAGCTGGAAACGTCGGGCAACAGATCTTCTTCGATCAGTAGTTTTTCCAATTCGTCTCCGAGTACTGCGAGGCAACTCGCCCCCGAGATCTTGATCACCCTCCACTTCCGCCTTGAGTTCCAGCGCCTCGTCCAGCTCAAGCGGTAGCTCCTATATCCCTGGCTCCTCAATGATCTGACATCCTCCATTGCCACCTCGATGATCTCGGAGAAGAACCAAGGAAAGACATGGGCTGGGTTAGGTGTACTATCCCGATACGGTGCCCTGATTGGTTCATTGACTGTAGTCAACGGACCGGCGAAGAAACGGCAATATATAAATTGCAACCCTCTTGAAAACAGCTATCTAAATTTTCGGAACTTTCAGCTTTTTGGACCACCTGCCTGATAGTTGTGCGCTCAGGGTAAGAGGAATAGAATTCCGGGCCGGAGGGAAAAATGAGCAGCCAAACTGGACGTAATGACCCTTGCGGGTGCGGCTCGGGGAAGAAGCACAAATTGTTGTGGAGCGCCGAAGGGCATAGTTGCGGACATGCAAGTGAAGGATGTGAAATATTTCGAATGGACGCCCGGATTGGCGCAGGCGCTAGCAGCGTCTCTGGACAGGTCCTATCTTGAGTATTTTACTGCCGCTGGTTCAGGTAGGAGCACAGAGGAAGCTGAGAGGGGGATTGCAGCCATATCGGAGGAAAAGCGTTACCTCACAAGGGTACTTGACTCACTGGAAACTGCATTTGCGGACTTCGATAGCGCGACTGCGAAACTGGACCTGCCCCATATGCAGAACCGCAAACCTGAAGCCATCAAACGTTTCCTTGAGTTCCGCCTACGGCAATTTAAACTGCTCCTTGATGCGGTTGAGGATTACGTTGAAGAGAAGCATCCGGCAACAGGAGGGCAGGCTTAATCCCTGCCGTCCCGTAAGTACTCCGATGAATCATGTGGCTGAGGGCCAAGCAGAATGCTCCGCAACCGTAGAATTCGCCCAGATTCAGAATCCCCTTTTTGGAGACTTCGAAAGCCACTCTGTGCTTTTCGCATTAAGTTTAGGGTAGATCGCGCGTTTCATCGCACAGCCGACAGCAGCTCCAATTAAACGCATAGTCGCTTACCGTCGATGGCCACGCACCTAGCAAGGATTGGGTCGCCATGCCGCGAACCGAGGCCCACTGACCCCGAGCTTGCGGAATCTCTCTTGGATTATAAGTGGCAAGCGCCTTGCATTCCCCGGGAAAACTACCTCTTCGACTTCTGCTCAATTCTTCACCATGCTGGAACCAATATGGCTGTGCAGAACGAGATGCTCCGACACTTCGGTTTACAGAACACGATAAACGCGTATAGACAGGCCTTCTGGGCGAACATCCCTCACACGGTGCGCGGCGTGGCGAAGTTGTTCCTGACCACATGATTCTCTTTGGTTGTACGCATCCCCACCTGGTTAGTTAGTTGCACCAAGGATAACGCGTTGAAATTAATGACAAAAGTGGGCGGATTCGAATCTGTGACCCACGGTTTATTGCACCATGGGTCGTGCGGCTCTTGACGCTCGTAAGTTGTTGAAAAGAGGGCCTGGAGGGATTCGAACCCTCGGCCTACGGTTTAGGAAACCGTTGCTCTATCCGTCTGAGCTACAGGCCCTTATCTTTCATAGCTTTAAGTCAACGACAAGTCGAGGTTTTCTCGTTTTTGGAAACCGTTGCTCAACCCGTCCGAGCTTATAGGGAAATATCTTCATTTCTGTAGCTTAGAGGAATATTGACTTTCCCTCTTTGCCCATTTCTTGCCCAATGTCGTCTCCAATTTCTCCATCGCCACCGGGGATTCGGTGTGACCGACGATGATGTAATACGCCTCGGTTGTGGACACATCGGTATACCGAAGGATCATCATAGATGATCTTGGCTGGGACGCCAAGACGAAAGAGTCTTGAGCCAAAACCTCTGCGAAAACCATACCAACCATCCCATCTGCCGTCAGGTTTAGGGCTTAGAACGCGACGCGAGACCGCACCTTTGGGGTGGACGAGTTGTCGGGTGGCCACTTCGTTTTGGTCAATGAAGCCGTTAACTTGGGCATAGCTATCGATAACCTGCGATAGGATGAAGGTATTCGTTACGAAACCCTGTTCCGGGACGAAACGGTGTGAGCCCTCGATGCCACGAACGCGAAGGAGTATGTGTGGATGCTGCGCCGTGCCATGGTGTTGGAGGGATTTCAACATGTAATCTTCATCTGCCACACGCCGCTCGTGCGGGGGCTGGCAAACTGGATCCTATCGGTTGGTGATGAACGTGTCGTTGTGAGGAATTCAGAAGGAGATGTTCTCACTGACTTCCCCTCAGTAGCACCCTTTCAAAGCCCAAACAAAACGTAGTGTCCGCTGCACCTGTGGTCGGATTGTGTGTCATTTTAGGTTTCCCCGAAGAAGATAACGGACAGGTGCCTCGCTGAACACAAGGTCTTTCATCGCGGCTCATCGATAAACGCTGGGCGACTCGTCAGCGATGCCAAGACCGATGTTTGGCGACGAAGTGGTTGCGAGCTGCGGACAGTAGCGTCCGAACGGACTTTTCAGGCTGACGCCCTCGTTGCGCTATTTACCGGGTGAAACCGACGGGGGGAATATGATGCTTACAATACCTATGGCGGTTTAAGGGGGGCATGCCTGAAGATGCCCACTGTGTGGCCCAGCCACCTTGGTTACTGTGCCACTGCTCATCATCGATGACTTCGGCATGGGCAAGCCGCCCCTGACCGCCGCCGAAGAACTCCTGGAAGTCATTATGCGGCGCTATGCGCCAATACACTGGTGGCCTCGGACCGTCCCGTGGAAGACTGGGGCAAGTTGCCGGGCGATGCGGCCGCCGTTAGCGCGATGCTTGACCGCCTCCTGCCCTAAGGGCAGGTGCTGAAGTGAGGACTGCGAAGCTGGCGAACTAAAACGGACTTGCCAGCAGAGCCGTCAGTAGGGTAAAAGAAGCTAGTCCCGGAGGGCCTCCGCTGGCCGGTTTGGAGGTTATCGCCGAGGTATACTTCGCGAATCGCCATCCCTCGGGCTCTTTGCCGAAAGACCTGCTCATAGATGCTATCGCGATCATGTGAACTGCGCCACCCTCAATTGATTCAATGTGGGCGACGTTTTTGGAAACCACCCCCGGCCATCGTGTACTCTGCTCGGTGTTGATTTGAAAGCTCTCTGGTGGTCAATCGGGCGCGGACTTGGTTTTCCGTCCGCCGTTCGTTGAAGGATCAAGTTAATGCGACCCAGTGAACTCACATCGCGCGAGCGAGTCCACCTTGCGCTGTCCCATCGAGATTCGGACAGGGTACCTGTCGATATTATGGCCACTCCGGAGGCTTGGGGGCGATTGCAGGAGCACCTCGGTTTACGCGACCAGGAGACTGTCTTGCGTTACCTCGGCATCGATATGCGGCATCCCCGCCAGCGTTATGTCGGCCCTTCGCTTGGGCACAATTCCGACGGGAGCTGGGTCGATGCCTGGGGTGTGCGCCGCCGGAAGGTGCCGTACAAGCGAGGCGCATACGATGAAATTGTCGAGCATCCGCTGGCGCACCTCAAGGATGCGAGCGAACTGGGACTCTACTGCTGGCCCCGGCCGGAATGGTGGGATGCCGTAACGCTGGCGGACGAGATTCGCTGGTTGGACGCGTGCGGAGACTATGCCATTGCCCTGGAAGAGTTCGGCGACCCCGGCGGGATATTCGAGATTGCGTGGTACTTGCGGGGTATGGAGCAGTTCCTGATGGACATGATCGCGCGGCCGGATCTCGCTTACGAGATCATGCGACGGGTGGCGGATTTCTATCTCGGCTTGCTCGATCAGGTTATGGCGGTAGCCGCAGACCGTATTGATCTGATCTGGACCAGCGATGACATCGCTCATCAGCACGGCATGCTTATTTCTCCGCGCGCGTGGCGTGAGCTTATAGCGCCCCATCACGAGCGGCTGAACCGGCGGATTCATGAGCTGGGCACGCGAGTGATGTACCATTCTTGCGGTGCCGTGAAGCCTTTCATTCCTGGCTTGATCGAGATAGGGGTGGATGTTCTAGATGTTCTCCAGTTTAGCGCCGACATGATGGACGCGCAGACAATCAAGGCCGAGTTCGGAGACCGGTTATGCTTCCATGGCGGCATGGACGTACAGAGCACGTTACCCTTCGGCGCCGAAGACGAGGTGAGACGAGTTGTGCAGGAGAGAATTGCGGTACTCGGGCGCGATGGCGGCTACATACTGGCGCCCACTCACAATATCCAGGCAGACGCGCCCCCCGCCAATATTGTCGCCATGTACGCCGCAGCCGGAAGCGTGCGCCCCGGGAAAGGGGACCGCAGTAAATGAGCGGAAGGGATTGAAATGTTCAAGCGGTCGAGACCTCTGGGTTGCGAAGTGCCTCACGGCCATCCGCGAATCGGCTGGACTTTTGCGAGCGCCCTGCTTTTGACGCTCGCGGTGTGCGCAAGCGGCACCGGCTCGCAAGGAAACTCCGACGAAGCGCGCGCTCACTATGAGGCAGGGACCCAGGCCTTCGAGCGCGGGGATCTGGACCGAGCCAAAAAGGAATTTCAGGCCGCCATCAAGATCCGGCCCGACTTTGTGGAGCCGCGGCAGAACCTCGCCGTGACGCTGGCGCGTCAAGGCGAATTTGAAGCCGCGGAGAGCGAACTTCGAAAGGTGATCGCGCTCCGTCCCCGCTCGGCCGAAGCCCATTACAACCTGGGACTCGTGCTGCTGTCCAAGCGCGACGAAGCATCGGCCCTCCAATATTTCCGCCAAGCCGTGGATCTCAATCCCAATTATCCCGAGGCGCGCAACAATCTGGGCTTGCTCCTGGAACGGAAAGGAGATGCCGCCGGGGCTCTGGCCGAATTCCGCGCGGCTGTCCGCCTGCAACCCGCGTTTGCCGAGGCGCGCAACAATCTCGGACATCTTCTAGTGAGTCTGGGCGATCTGGATGCCGCCATTCGAGAGTGCCGTGCGGCACTACATATGCGTCCCGATTTCCCCGAGGCCCATGAGAACTTAGGGACTGCGCTTTGGAAGAACCGCGATCTCGATGGCGCGGAAACGGAATTCCGTGCGGCCGCGGCGCTGGGGCGGCCCGAAGCAGAGATTTCCCTGGGGGTCGTCCTGGGAGAAAAAGGCGAACTCGATGCAGCGATTGTTGCGCACCGGAAGGCCGTCGAGCTTCTGCCCCAGGATGCGGAGGCGCACTGCCTTTTGGGAGGCGGCTTGCAGAAACGTGGCGACCTCGACGGCGCCCTCGCACAATTTCGCGAGGCTATGACGCTTGATCCGAAATTGGCCGCCCCCTACCTCAATTTTGGCGTGGCGATGCGCCAAAAGGGGGATCTGGATGCCGCCATGAAAGGACTGCGGGCGGCGGCTCGTCTCGCGCCAGATGATCCGGAAGTCCACTATCAACTTGGTTTCACCCTTCGACGGCAGGGGGCCATGAATGAAGCTCTGGCTGAATTGCGGCGCGCCCTTGCACTCAAGCCGCGGTATATCCAGGCCTTGTACGGTCTGGGGGGTACGCTTGAGGGAATGGGACAGCACGCGCAAGCGCAGGTCGCCTTTACCGAAGTGGAACGCCTGCAGAAACAGGACGCGGATTACGCCCAAGCCGTGATCCAATATAACCTGGGGTTGCAGACGCTCGCCCAGGGTGACCTGAAATCCGCCCGCGACGCTTTCCAGTCAGCCGTCCTGATCAAACCTGATTTCGCCGAGGCGCACGCGAATCTGGGCGGGGTTTTGCTGCAGGAAGGTGAAATCGCGAACGCCGTAGGTCAGTTCCGGGCCGCTATTGATCTGAAACCCGACGACGCCCGCGCTTATTACAACTTGAGCCTGGCGCTGGAGAAGCAAGGGGAATCTCGCGGCGCGCGCGAGGCGCTACAGCGCGCATTGGAATTGGATCCCCACTTTGTGGTCCCTAAGCCTCCTTCGGGTCCCTGATCATGGTTCTCCCCTCCCCTGCCTCGCCCGCTCGAGAAAGCCTTGAATCTGTTCGCGGTCCAGATTGGTGCGTTCCTGCGCTTTAAGCTGCTGGAATTTGACCGAGGCCTGCTGCGCCAACGCCGGTTCTTCCGCCTTTCGGTAGACGATTGCCAACCGGTAGTAAGCGGAACTGGACTGGGGGTCGAGTTGCACGGCACGTTCAAGCTCCTTGCGCGCGGCCTCAATCTGCCCGCACTGGTCCAGCACTTTCCCCAGTTCGGTATGAGCCTCCGCCAAGCGGTCATTTAGCGCAACAGCCTTTTCCAGGTGCTCCTGCGCTTCCAGTAGCCTCGCGGAAGAGGCCTGCTGGCTGCTCTCCGCCAGGATATGGCCGTAGAAATAATGCCCCCAGACGTCACTGGGCTCCGTGCGGCAGTGATCAGCAAACCGCTCGGCGATGGCATTTTGAAAAGGGCCCGCCGCGTCGTACACTCGCCCCAGAAGGTAGTAGACCTCCCCGGCCTGAGGGGCGATTTCCGCCGTGTGCAGGAGCGTCTGCGCAGCCTCTGGGTATTTCCCGGCAAGATAATAGGCGGCCCCCCAGCCCATCCAGATCCGGGCAGATTGAGGAAAATCGGCCGCGGCTCCTCGAAAGACATCCAAGGCTTGATTGAGCAGCCACTCGTGCGCCAGCGCCTGGGCGTAATCGTAGCGATAATCCACGTTTTTCGGTTCGAGTCCCGCCGCGCGGCGAAAGGCTTCCAGGGATTTAGACTTGTTGCCCCGGGCTTCCTCGACATCGCCCAGCAGGTTTTCCAGTTCGGCGATTTCCTTGCCTCCTAGCATCTGGGCCAGTAAAGCCGCCGCCTGATCGTCTTGGCCGGCAAGATGGTAAGCCAGAGCCAGGTTATAGTTTAACTCGTAAGACTCAGGCTGGGTCTCCCGCAAGCGCTCGAACTGCTGAACGGCCAGCTTGTAGGCGCCTTCGCCGGCCAGCATGGCGGCCAGTTCCCTGCGCCGGGGATCTTTCTTGTCTAACTGACTGTCCATTTGGGCGAGTGTCGCTGCCGCCGGCGTTTCCTGTTTCAACTGCAACTGCGTCTGGAGCAGACTGGCGAGAAGCCCGGGATTTTGGGGCTGGATTTTGGAAGCCTGATGGAACGGGCCCAAGGCCGCAGCCGGATGGTTGTCCAGGAGAAAGGTCAAACCCAAACCATAAAGAGACTCGAAGTCGTTCGGCTGAGAGGCTAGGACCGAGGCGAATTGGCGGCGGGCATCTTTCAGCCGCTTCTGCTTCAGGTATATTGCTCCCAAGGTCCGCTGCGCCATGATCAGGCCGGGATCGAGTTCCAGAGCCTTGCTCAGGTCCTTTTCCGCAGCGTCCGAATCGCCGAGCGCCCACTCCGCCATGCCCAGGAGACACTGCGCTTCCGCGGAGCGGGGATCGATGTCCAACGCGTGCCGCGCCGCCTCGCGTGCCTTCAAGGAGTTTCCGTCCAGAAGCAACTTTTGCGCCTGACGGCAGTAAGCAGCGGCAGATTCTTGCGCTTCCCGGGCGACGAAAGCATTCCCCATCGTTAGTCTGCCGCCGAAGACGGCCGTTCCCACAAGGACGACAGCGATGCCGCAGACGCTGGAGATTCTGTTTGAAAATGAGCCCATCGCAATGACTACCGTAGCGGTTTCCTCAATCGAATATCGCGGGCGGGACCGGTTTCTCCAGACACGACGAAATTCACCGCCTTGCGCGAGCCGGCCAGAAAACAGTTTTCCCGGACCCATCGGTAAAATATCTGTACGTGTGCCTCCCAAGGCGCCTGTCCGGAAGCTCAAAAACCAGGACTAGGTCACGGTGAAGAGGTGAGGAACGGCGAAATTCTGGGCCAGCACCAGGCTGATGGCCCCCATGAGACTGGCTTTATATTGCGTCGCCGAAGCGATGAGCGTCGTGTTGCGACGGAAAGGCTCCGAGACACGCAGGGCGCAGGCATTCCAGACTTCCTGTTCCAGCAGCGGCCAAGCCCGCGCGATCGCGCCGCCGATCACAATCTTCTGAGGGCTGACGCCATAAATGATTGGCGCCAGGCCGAGTCCGAGGTAATGGGCGGTCTCCCGCAGCGCCGCCACCGCATACGGATCTCCCTTATTGGCCAGGTCAACGATAAATTGTATGTCGATCCCCGAACCGTCCGAAGCTCCACATTTCTGCAGATAGCGTTTGGTGGTGGCCAAGTCAGATGCAAAAGCTTCCAGACAACCGTTACTTCCACAGGAGCAGGGGGGGCCCTGGGGGTCGATACACACATGGCCAAACTCGCCGGCTCCGTTGCAATAGCCGCTATAGATCTGGCCGTCGATAACGATTCCGGAGCCCACACCCTCATCGATCTCCAGGAAAACCATATCGCGAACCCCTGACAGACGCAAACTTCCAAACCAGATCTCCCCCATGGCGGAAAGCCGGGCAGCGTTCTCGAAAAACAGCGGGACGTCCTTGATTTTGGATCGCAGGATCCGACCAACTTCGATCGGTTCCGGCCAGCCCATGTTTTCTCCCTCCAAAATAATGCCCTCTTCGCAATTGATGAGGCCAATGAGCCCCACGCCGATTCCGCCGAACGCCGTATAGGAGTTCGCACGCTGCATCATCAAGAGAAGATCCGCCGCCACGGCGCTGAGGGTGGCATCCGGATCCGAGGTGTTGGAGATGCGCCTGAAATCCTGGACCCGACCGTTAAAATCACTCAGGGCCAACAACGTCTCACGTGCTCCCAAGTCCACTCCGATGGCGGAGTCTCTACGCGGATTGAGGGTCACGTAGCGCGGCTTACGCCCGCCTAGGGGAGTTGAGGGTCCCACGCCGGTCTCCGAGATCAGCCCGCTGCGGGTCAATCTTTGGAGGATGCGCGTGACCGTACCCGGCTCAAGCCCGGTCATCTCAGCGATGGTGGTGCGCGAAATGGGCTGCCGTTCGCGGATGAGCCTAAGGACACTGACTTCGTTGATGTCCCGCAAAAGTCTTTGGTTGGCAGATTTCAAGTTTCTGATGGCTATTCGGTTCATGGCGATCTTTTGGTTACAATCAACCAGCAAACAACCTGTCAGTATAGTCCTCGGCCGCTTTGGTTTCCAGTTTCTTTCGATTGAGATGCGGTTTCTAGAATATGCAGTCGCCGGGGAGCCGCGATGGCGCCTATTCTCGTGTCCCCGGTCGAGTTCGCGAAGGTTGGTCGCCGCGAAGGTGGAAGCGGGAACATTGTCCGCCAGCAGCGTATACCGCGGTCGATGCACTACACTCCGAGGAGATTAGACACCCTACTAGCGGGCAATCTATTCTTCCGATTGGACTTGTTACGAAATCTCGGCTTGCCCAATTTCTGTGCTTAATCAGTGTTTATACTCAGTTAGTTTTTTGCGCTTGACAAACAACTTGCGCAAACCTATAGTGTGCCTTTTGTCATTGCGATCCCTTGCGGATCTTTCCCTTTGATTGCGAGTGTCGGGTCTCGCTCATGAGGTAACGAGAGCTCTCAAGGGGGCTCGTGAAAGAATTCCCCTCGAAAGAAAGGAGAGGACATGCGAAAAGTAAATTCCCTCCAGATGTCGGTGTTAGTGCGGGTACTTGTTGCCCTCCTAATTTCAATTTTCCCGGGCGTCGTATTCGGGCAGGTCACGGGAACCCTCAGTGGCTACGTGGCTGACCCGAGCGGGGGTGCGATTCCGCAGGCCAGGGTGACTGCAACCCTGATCGAGCAGAACATCTCCTTCACCGCCGATTCAAACGGCGAGGGCTTCTATAACTTTCCGACCCTGCCGCCTGGGACCTATACCGTGACGGCAGAAAAGACCGGCTTTCAGCGCTTGACGAAGACTGCCGTGACCCTCACGGTAAACCAGAATGTGCGTTTGGATATGAGGTTGGAACTGGGCCAGGTGACGCAATCGGTAACGGTCACCGGTGCGGCGCCTTTAGTGGATACAAGCTCGGCGGCGGTATCCGGTTTGGTGGATGATCAACGCATCACCGACCTCCCCTTGAACGGACGCAACATCATCGGCTTGTCGCTGACCGTCCCCGGGGTCCTGAATGTCAACGCCCCGCAGATGTTGGGGGACGCCCGCAGCGGGCCGACCATGGACGTGAATGGCGGACGGGGCGACCAGAACCTCTTCACATTTGACGGCGCCTTTTTCAACAATCCCTCGCGGAACACCGGCATGAACTATCCTCCGCCCGACGCCATACAGGAGTTTCGTATTCAGACCGCAAACTTCTCGTCCGAGTACGGACGCAACCCCGGCTCGCAAGTTACGGTGGTATCCAAGACGGGAACGAATGCGTTTCACGGCTCGGTTTGGGATTTTTTGCGGAACGATGCTCTGAACGCTCGCAATTTTTTCTCGTCGAGTGTGCCCGCGATCAAGGAGAATCAATTCGGGGGTGCGGCGGGCGGACCGATTAAGAAGGACAAACTTTTCATCTTCGGATCTTACCAAGGTTTTCGCAACCGCCCGGCGGCCGTGGGCGCGGTCGCGTATGTCCCTTCCACCGCGCACCGCAGCGGGAACTTTTCGGACCTGTTGCCCGGCACCGTGTTGACTGACCCCGTAAATCCCATCACCGGCGCACCGTATACAGACTCCTCCGGAGTAACCTGCCTGGCCAACAATGTTATCAACCCCAACTGCATTGGTACGGCGGCCACCAATTTGCTCAAATTTGTTCCGACGGTCTCGGGAACCGCGCCCTTCAGCCCGGTCACTACGACAGAGCCCGCCCCGGCCAACGACGATATGTATATGGCCCGGGTGGACTGGAACCAGAGTTCAAAGCACACCTTATTTGGCCACTTTTATCTCGACCACGACACTAGCGTTGATACCTTTTTTGGAAATCTGGCGGGCTATAATGACGATAACGTCGTCGCAGAGACCGACATGGCCACGTTGAACGACACCTATACCATCAGCCCCACGCTGGTCAACCAGTTGGTGCTGTCTTACCTGCGTACGACTTCCTTCGAGCACGGGAGCAACTCCCTCACCACTACGGCGCTAGGGATTGACATGCCGCAGTACATTCCCGGCGAGCCGATCTCCGTCAACGTGGGAGGCCAATTCAGCCTCGGGGCCGGATACTTCACCCGCTTCATCAGCAATAACCAGCAACTCCGCGACACCCTGAGCTGGATGAAGGGCCGTCACAACTTCAAATTTGGCGGGGAATACTTGCGCCCATCCTTTATCCAGAGGTGGATTGGCCCTCCCGGCTTCACCTTCAACGGATCGCGTTCGGGTGATCCCATGGCCGATTACCTCCTCGGCGCCTTCGCCAGCCTCTCCCTCGACTTCGGAGTTCGCGACAACGAAGCCCAGAACCAGGCCTCCCCCAGCTTTTTCTTCCAGGATGAGTTTAAGGTGACCCCCCGATTCACCCTGACTTACGGTGCCCGCTATGAGCCCTATTTCTTCTGGTACGACCAGCACAATCGCATTGACACGCTTATCATCGGGGAACAATCGGTGAAAGTGCCGGACGCCCCGCCGGGCATACTGTTCCCTGGCGATCCGGGTGTTCCGCGCACTTTGGCCCACCCCGACTGGAACAATATCGCCCCGCGCTTGGGGTTTGCCTGGGACGTCTCCGGCAATGGGAAGACCAGCGTCCGGGGCGCTTACGGCATCTTCTATCAAACGATCAATGCCGACATGGAAGCGCAGGAGAATGCACCCTTCGCGGGGTTTGGTTCCGCGTATGACGGGAACATGGCAAATCCCTTTGGCTCCATCGGAGAGGCCAATCCACCGGCGGCTCCGACCGGCTCCTTCGGCTGCGTGAAAGTCTCGACTTTCCCGGGCCTGAATTGTCCCTTGTTCCCGCTTCCCGCGGGCGGCTTCTTCATCGAGACGAACCTGCGCAGCCCTTACGTGCAAGAGTGGAACCTCAGTATCCAGCGGCAACTGACAACCAACATCATGCTAGAAGCTTCCTATATCGGCAAGATCGGCACCAAGCTCAATGCCCTGCGTACTTACAACCCTGCGGCGTTCGACCCCGGCACAGTTTATAACGCGACGACCGGCTTCGAGAACACGGTCTCGAACCCCAACAATGACGACAACCGGACGATATTCGAGCCGGGAATCCTCTCACCGGCCGCCTACCTCCTTGGGAACGACTTCCGAAGTTGGTATCACAGCTTCCAGACGCAGGTTACCAAGCGCATGAGCAAGGGCCTCTCCGTGACGGCTTCCTATACGCTGGCGAAATCGATCGACAGCAGCTCCACCGATAACGAGGGCGGCGCCGTTTCCGATCCGTTCAATCTCCGCACGGAGCGCGGCCGATCAGACTGGGACGTGCGTAATGCCTTTGTCGTTTCCTGGCTCTGGTCGCCGTCCATCCATTTCGGTGAGGCGTGGAAGAACACCGTGCTGGGCGGCTGGACTTTTTCGGCAATCACTACCCTCCAAAGCGGCACTCCCGTCACCTTTTTCAGCGGCCCGGATGTGGCGCTGGACGGCACCCAGTCTGGCGAAGAGCACGCTTTTACCAATGGTCAGAAGATTGGGCTCAGCCACTCCGGCCGCAACGACATGGTCAACAATTTCTTTAACACAAGTGCGTTTATCGACCCCACCTGTTCTTACGATCCAAGTGCTGCGTCATTCAATCCGACATACATCGAGACGAGCAACTGCACACCCTTTGGTCTCACCTATTCCATGCTCGGGAAATACGGCAATACGGGGAGGGGCATTCTGAGCGGTCCGGGCTTCAGTGATACGGATTTCGCTGTCCTCAAGAACTTTGCTTACCGAGAACGTTTCAAAATCCAGTTCCGCTCGGAGTTCTTCAACACATTCAACCAGGTGAACTTCGGACTTCCGGATAATTACGTGACCGACGGGCCGGGAGTTTTTGGCACGCTGCGCAGCGCCGCCAATGGTCGGGTGATCCAATTTGCTCTGAAATTCCTTTGGTAGCGCTGGGGAGGAAAGCTGCCCCAGCGGGAGGCGGAAGCGCAAGCGTTTCGCCCAGGCCATATCACTAAATGGGGCGGGCCCCGTACTCATGCCCGCCCCGGCGTGGCCCGGAGGCGGTTTTGAATCGCCAACGCTCACAGAGCCCTGTGAGCATGGACCCTCGCGGCCAGCACCCTTTGAGTGAATCTTACGAGTTCTGTGGCAGTTTGAGTATCATGCTAGATCGTGCCTCCATTGATGCTCTTGCCGACCCTAGCAATGAGATCCCACCTCCAAAAGGATAAATCCATGTGCTCCCTTGGTCATATAATGCGGAAACTCCCTCAGATCGCCCTAGCTAGCATGAGCTTGCTCGCTGTGACGGGTTTCCAGGCCCGCGCAGAAACGGCCTCGCCCCTTTTCGCGCGGGGTTACACGGTTTTGCCCACTCCTCAGAGCGTGGTGTTATCCGGGAAGGACTTTGCCATCATGAGCGGCTGGCAGTTGGAGTTGGCAGCCGGGGTGAAACCTGATGACGTGGCGGTCACCACATTGAAGGAAGAGCTGGCGGCTCGCTGTCGACTCGCTTTTGCGGAAAGCCGGACCACACGGGGCGGGGCAGGTGTGATCCACCTGTCAGTGGCCCCTGGCTCAGTGACGATTGGCGAAGCAGCGGACCACGACAAAGCCTCTCTCGCCGAGCAGGCGTACCGGTTGGTTTTGAAGCCGCAGAGTATCTTGATAACCGCCAACGCTGCCCCAGGACTCTTCTACGGGATCGAGACACTTATCCAATTGGTTCGCCGGCAAGACGGCCAACTCCTGCTACCGGAGGGTGAGATCACCGACTGGCCGGACCTGGAGCTGCGGGTGATTTATTGGGACGATGCGCATCACCTGGAGCACCCGGAGGTGTTGAAGGCGGCGGTGCGGCAGGCGGCGTTTTACAAGATCAACGGCTTCTCGATCAAGCTGGAAGGGCACTTTCAGTACCAGCACGCGCCGGCGATGGTGGAGCCCTACGCAATGACCCCCGCGGAGTTGCAGGAATTGACGGACTATGCGCTGAAGTACCACGTGCAGATCATTCCCTATCTGGATGGGCCGGCGCATGATGCGTTCATTCTGAAGCACCCGGAATATGCGGGCTTGCGGGAGTATGCGGAGAGTAACTACGAGTTTTGCGCGACCAACCCGGAGACCTACAAGCTGTTCTACGGAATGTTCGACGATCTGTTGGAAGCGACGAAGGGGAGCAAGTACTTTGTGCTCTCGACGGATGAGCCCTACTACGTAGGTTTGGCGAAGAACGCGCAGTGCAACGAAGTGGATCGAGCAAAAGAGTTGGGAAGTGTGGGGAAGTTGCTGGCGGAATTCGTGACCAAGACGGCGGGGTACCTGCACGATCGAGGGCGGCAGGTGATGTTCTGGGGTGAGTTACCGATGGTGCCGGACGACATTGCTTCAGTGCCCAGTTACATGATCAACGCTGAGGTCTACGGGCCGAAGTTTGACCCGGTCTTCAAGGCCCATGGCAACCGCCAACTCATCTTCACCTCCACCAACGGGTGGAAGGAATTTCTCTTCCCTAACTACTTCCTGCTTCCGCAGGACCAGCACATTCCGGGCGCCTCTGGAGGGGCTTACGAATCGGTAAGTCAAGGGCCGGGGCTGGTGGAGGAGATGTTTGACTCGATCTCACACAATTCGGCACGCCAAAATGCCGACCTAATGGGCACGTTTGTGGCGGGATGGTCGGACGTCGGGCAGCACCCGGAGACGATGTGGCTGGGGTACGCTACCGGGTCGGCGAACGCCTGGCATCCGGGGTTGCCGGACCCGCAGGAATCCATGAGTTCGTTCTACAAACTATTTTACGGGCCGAGCGCGACCCGTATGGGTCGGCTTTATCAGCTCATGAGCGAGCAGGGGCAATTTTGGAAAGAAAGTTGGGAAACCAAGCCCTCAGCCGCGCGCACCCCGCTGTGGGGGGACTGGAACATTATCTATCCCACGCCCCGTCCCGCCGAGGATCAGACGTTGCCGCTGCTGCCGGTTCCCTCGTCGCCACTCCTTAGGCTGGGCTATGACTGGGCCCCCCTGAATACTCGGCGGCTGGGGATGACAGGAAAATTCCTGGCGGACAATGATGAGTTGCTGGACTTGATTCACGCTAATATGCACCAGGCGGAATTCCAGCATTACAACCTGGAGATCTACCTCGCCATCGCGCAACTGTTCCGCCAGAATTTGTACATGTTGCACGATCTCGATGAAATCAATAACGCGCTCAAATCGGCGGAGGGCCTGGCAGGCCAAGCGGACGCGGAAGGCGCAGTTGCCTCACTTGACCACGCACTGGATCTTGCGGAGAACATTCGGGGCCAGAGAAACGAAATTTTCCAGGACACCGTCACGACTTGGTACAAAAGCTGGTATCCGCGTGTGCCGGAGGCGAATGGCCGGGTCTTCCTCGACAAGGTTGATGATGCCAAGGACCATATGCCCGGTCGTACCGTGGACATGACCTACTTAATCTATCGGCAGCTTCTCTATCCCTTAGGGGATTGGGCTGAGAAGACGTTGGCCGTCCGCAATCAATACGCTGAGGCGAACCACCTCCCCTTGAGGAATTTCAAGCTGGATTGGAAGAACACCGCGGAGCCGGCGACACAGCCGGCCAGTCAGTGAAGATCGTCAGCGGATACAACTCCGGAGGTGCTGTTGTGAAACATTACTTCTTATCCTTGCTCCGGGCTCTCGCGCCTAGACCGCCCAGCTATGTCGCGCTGGCTGTCGGGCTCTGCCTGCTCTCGATGGCAACACCCGCTACGGCCGCCACGGCCTCGCCGCTTTTCGCGCGGGGGTATACGGTGATTCCCGAGCCGCAGAAGGTGACGCTCAGCGGCCCGGATTTCGAATTCGCGGCTGCCTGGCGATTGGAGTTGGGGCCCGGGGTCAAGGCGGATGACGTCGCCGTCGTAAGTTTGAAGGAAGAGTTGCAAGAGCGATTCCATCTTGCCTTGTCGGAAGCGAAGGGGAAGGGAGGGGCCGGCCTGAAGTTGGCGCTCGATCCACACGCCGTCGAGGTAGGAGACGCCACGGACAAGGAGAAGTCCGCCCTGGCCGAGCAGGCCTACCGGATGAAGTTGACCGCTTCCGAGGTCACGATCACCGGGAACAGCCCGACCGGGCT
>Ga0326727_10000812_pt1 | contig 124109 bp, 120 predicted proteins | sample MB2enrmetagenome_FD_207643 | JGI IMG/M metagenome (GOLD analysis project Ga0326727, IMG submission 207643) | Lab enriched peat soil microbial communities from McLean, Ithaca, NY, United States - MB29MY | ecosystem: Environmental > Terrestrial > Soil > Wetlands > Peat | place: USA: New York...
CCTGCTTACTCTGCTTACTACGGGGCGAATCGGTCTGGTTCAGGCTGGCCCGTTTTGAACAAATCCAGCAGTTCAGGCTGACCCATTTCCCCCACGGGCGTTCTGCTCACACTTGCTCACACAATTATGGATTTCTTTGGGGTTTGTTATGTGTCGCGAGCGCTGCCGCTCCGACCATTTCGTCCTCATTGACGGCTACGAGGACATCAAAGACACCTTCATGCTGGGTGCCGCGATGAGTGCAGAAGGCAATATGGAATCCACGCAGGGCTACCGCATTTTCAAGAAGCACCCCTGAGCGGCTGGCTTAAGATCCGCTTGCCGCTTGACCGAATTGATGAAGAACTTGCCGACGAGGCGTGACGCTCAGCAGCGCGTTACAGATCTTCCGGGCGCAAGCCCGTGTGCTTGGCCATCTCCGCAAGAGCAACCGGCCCCAATTCCTCGCTGTCGTGGTAGGCGAAACGGTATTGTGGCCGGCCCTCACGCCGCAGGGTTCGATTGGAACCGGAGGTGCGTACAATACGCCACACGATGCGCTGCAACGCCGCAAGCGCCCGGCGCGCCTTGGTCGCGGGCCATTCGCTCATGCGGCAACGGAGAACTGCAACGTGTCGGCCGCGGGGGTCATCTCTCCGTGCTCGATTTCTTCGGCAATCACGCGCAGAGCAAGAGACTTGGACTTCCGCGTCGCTTCCTCGGGAGTCGCGCCGTACACCGTGACGCCCGGCAGTTCGGGAATGTCGCCAATCCAGCGGCCGTCCTTCTCGCGGAGTAACCGGATGGTGAGATGCATACGCTTCATCCTACCATTGCTATGCCGGATCGCTACACCTTGGCATCGACGATGGAGTCGCAGACCTCGGGCGGCGCGCGGGTCGTTGGAGGCGCGCCCGTGGCGCAAGGCGTGGAAGCTCGCCGCGCTCACGCCAGCCTTCCGCAATCGCCCGAATCGGGCCGCTGGGCGAAAAAGAAGGTGCGGCCGAGCGCGATATCACCTCGCATCCCGAGCTCCCATGCCTCGCGCATTTCGATGCCCGCGAACCCCGCGCTTTCGAGTGCGCCCGCGACCTCTTCGGTCGTGTAGCACTTCTCGAGCACGGTGATGTCGGACCGGCGCCAAAGGTCCCCGCCCTCCGCGCGAAACAGCGTGACCTGAGCGCGCCCGACCTTCTCGACGGGGTCGTAGCTGCCGTTCGTGATACCAACCGCCGTCTCTTCGACGTTCGAAAACGAGCCGCGCCACATGGTGGTGAAGGCCTCCTCCATGTTCAGGTCGAACACCAGCAGGCCTCCGGGAACCAGGGCGCGGTACACATTTGCGAACACGCTTTCGAGCTCGGCGAGCGCGAGCAGGTGGTTGAGACTGTCGAACGTGCTGAGCGCCGCATCGAACTGGGGCCGCAGGTGGAAATCGCGGGCGTCCTCGAGGCGGAATATCGCGCCGGGAACGTTGGAGCGGGCATACAGCAGCATCTCGGCCGAGCCATCGATGCCGGTGACCTTGTAGCCGCGCTCCACCAGCACGCGGCTGAGGTCTCCGGAACCGCAGCAGAGATCCAGTACGCGGGCTCCTTTAGCCAGCCTGGGAAACACGTGGTCCTGAAGCACCGGCCGCAACTGCTGGTGATAGTCGATACCCCAGCCCCGGCTATAGAACCAGGCGAAATGATCGTAGACACCGTATCTTTGCGCCGCCATGGACCCAATACGATTATGAAGGCTGGGCAGAGTCTGGGCGGGGCGGGTTCCCGGCCCTTCGAGAGCGCTTCGCAGGCAATTTTTACCTCTCGAGCTCATAATTTAAGGCAGTTCTTTCCGTTTTGCGAAGGGATCGCGGCGGGATCCTCTTTATTCCTTAGTAAGATACAGCCCTAGGCCCGATTGGACCCCGAGGTGCTGTTGTGAATACTCGGGAGGGTACAGATGACAACTTCAAGGATTTTGACGGGGACCGGAGGTCTCCTCATTTTGGTCGCCCTCGCCACTCCAGGCTGTGCCACCAAAAAGTACGTTCGCACGCAGGTCGGCACAGTGGACCAGCGAGTGAGCGACGTCGACAAGAAACAGACGGAAGCGCTTGCCAGCCTCGACGGCAAGGAGCAAAAGGACGTATCGCGAGTCGAAGAGCGCGCGATGAGCGCCGAGAACAAGGCCAACGATGCCGCCCGAGCCGCGCAGGTCGCGGACCAGAAGGCAACTCAGGCTGACCAGACTGCCCGGAACGCCAACGACCTGGCGCAGCAGGACCAGGCGCGCATCGGCGACGTGCAGCACGCGGTAGCCGATATCGACAAATTCAAGTTGGTCTCATCCGAGGACGTTCTGTTCGGCTTCGGGAAGGCAACCTTGACGGAGGATGGCAAAGCCAAGTTGGATTCGCTTCTGCAATCGAGTCAGAGCGCGCCGCGCTACGTGGTCGAAGTCGAGGGCTTTACCGACCGGACGGGTCCGCAAGAGTACAATCTGGCGCTGAGCCGCCGCCGGGCCGATGCCGTGGTGCGGTACATGGTGGACCACGGCATTCCGCTCCGGAATATCCACATGATTGGCCTGGGCGAGGTGACCAAAACAAACATGATGGCTGCCAGTGGCCAGGCCGCAACGGCCGGGACAGAGGAGCACAAGCTGACCCGAAAAGAGATGCGGCGCGTGGTCATCAATCTGTACCAGCCGGAGACGCCGCTTTCAGCCAGTGCGAATGCGCCGCAGTCCCAGCCGATGAATCAGCCGGACATGCAGTCGCAGCCAACCACGACCAGCAGCGATGCCCAGGCGGCGCCATCGCCGCGCTGAGCCAACTTCATCCACAGAGGGGTTTTTAAGGCGCTCGGGTGCAACGGCACCCGAGCGCCTTCGAGGTCTTGCAGCCTACTTGAGTTCCAGCACTTCCTTCTCTTTGGCTTTGGCCGCCTGATCGACCTTCTGCATGTAGCCGTCGGTGAGTTTCTGGCTCTCATCGAGCGCGCGCTTCTCGTCGTCCTCGCTGATCAGCTTGTCCTTCAGCAGTTTCTTGAGAGCTTCATTCGCGTCCCGCCGCACGTTCCGGATTCCGACGCGGTGGTCTTCGGCGACGCCGTGAAGGTGCTTGACGATCTCCTTGCGGCGCTCCTCGGTCAGCGGGGGGATAGGAACGCGAATCAACTTGCCGTCGTTCGATGGATTCAGGCCGAGATCCGCGGACCGGATCGCCTTTTCGATCGGGCCGATCTGGGATGTATCCCACGGCTGCAACGTGATCAGCGACGGCTCGGGCACGTGCAGCGTGGCTACCTGGTTCAATGGCGTCGGCGTGCCGTAGTAGTCCACGCGGACGGGCTCGAGCAAACTGATCGACGCCCGCCCGGTGCGGATGCTCGCGAGCGCGTGCTGCAAGTCCGCCAGGACCTTTTCCATGCGCGTTTTGGCGCTGTTCTCGACATCTTTGACTGACTGGAATGCGTGCGCGGATGCTTCGGTGTGTGCCATTGTAAGTCGCTCCCAAAATACGAGCGCCTCCGGCCTCCGGGCCGGCGGCGCGGTGCGCCACACTTAGTGAATCAGGGTGCCTACCGGCTCCCCCATCGATATTCGCATTATATTGCCGGGAACGTTCAAGTTGAAAACGATCATGGGCAGGCGGTTCTCGCGGCACATGGCCACCGCGGTCCCGTCCAGAACCCCCAGCGCCTTGGACAGCACCTCGCCGTATGAGACCTGGGGATAGAGCACGGCGTCCTGGCTGGCCAGCGGGTCCTTGTCGTAGACGCCGTTCACGCGCGTTCCCTTGGCCACGACTTGGGCCTTGATTTCCAGCGCGCGCAACGCCGCCGCGGTATCGGTCGAGAAATAAGGATTCGAAGTGCCCGCGGCAAAGATAACGATCCGCCCTTTGTCGAGGTGCCGGATCGCCCTGCGCCGTATGTAAGGCTCGGCCACCTGGCGCATTTCGATGGCGGTCATGACGCGAGTCGGGGCTCCCTGGCGCTCGAGCGCATCCTGGAGCGCGAGCGCATTGATCACTGTGGCCAACATCCCCATGTGATCCGCCGCGACGCGGTCCATGGTCTTGGCCGCCGCGGCGGCGCCGCGGAAGAAATTCCCGCCGCCCACGACGAGGCCCAATTGGACGCCCGCTTGCGCCACCGCGGCAACCTCGGCCGCAAGTTCCTGAACTTTTCCGGGATCGATCCCGAAGCTGCCCTCGCCGGCCAGCGCCTGACCGCTGAGCTTCAGGAGAATCCGGTCGTACTTAGCCACGAGCCCACCCTCCCAACGCTGGAATCGCCAGCCCCGGCTATGCTGGTTACGGCTGCTCGCCGGCGCTCGGGGCGCCCTCGCCCAGCTTGAACCGGACGAACCGGGAGACCGTGATATTCTCGCCCGTCTTGGCGATCTTGGTGGCAATCAACTGTCCCACGCTCAGCGTGTTCTCTTTGATGAACGGCTGATCGTAGAGGCACATGGCCTCGTAGAACTTCGCCATCCGGCCTTCGACGATCTTATCGACCACCTTCTCCGGCTTGCCTTCGGCCAGCGCCCGCTCGCGCTCGATGCGCTTCTCTTTCTCGAGCAGCGCCGGCGTCACGTCTTCCCGGCGGACGAATTGCGGGTCGGCCGCCGCGATCTGCATCGCGATGTCGTGCACGAGGTGCTTGAATTCGTCCGTGCGCGCGACGAAATCCGACTCGCAGTTGACCTCCACCAGGACGCCCAGTTGGGAGCCCGGGTGGATATAACTGCCGACCATCCCCTGCTTGGTCACCCGCGCCGATTTCTTCGAGGCCGACGCGATGCCGCGTTTCCGCAAGACAACTTCGGCTTCCGACAAGTCCCCCTTGGCCTCCGTCAGAGCACTCTTACACTCCATCATACCCGCGCCGGTGCGCTCCCGGAGCTGTTTCACTAACTGCGCGCTAATCTCCGCCATATTTCCTTAACCTGTTCTGAATCAAAAATGAATCCTGCAATGAAACGAGATACTTAGTGCCTGCCATGACATAACCGCTCCAACCGCTCCCTCACGGTCGCGGCTCGGAAACCCGTTACTGAGCCGCGACCGTAAGGGAGCGGTCGAACAAAGTGGACAGGTCGTTCCGTGACAGGCCCTTAAGAATGCTCTTCCCGGGCAGCCGTCTCGGCCGTCACGGTTTCGGTGACTTCCGTTGCCGGCCCCTTCCGCGGCAGCGACGTGGACGGCAGATCCTCGTCCGGAATGCTTTCGCTCATGAGCTGCTCGGCATAACGCGGATCCACGTACTGGGTATACTCGGGGATCTCTTCGAGCGGGGTCTCGTCGGTCACGATCTTCTCGGCCGCGAAGTCCTGCTCGGTTGCAAGCGCCCGGCCCTCGACCACCGCATCGGCGACCTTGCTCGAAAAGAGCCGGATGGCGCGCAGTGCGTCGTCATTGCCTGGAATCGGCAGATCCACCATGGCGGGATCGCAGTTGGTATCCACCACGGCGACCACTGGAATTCCCAGCTTGCGCGCCTCACGCACGGCAATCTCTTCCTTGTTCGAATCGATCACGAAGAGATAGTCGGGCAGCCCCGGCATATCCTTGATGCCCGCCAGATACTGTTGCAGGTGCTTCCGCTCGCGCTCCAGGCGCGTGATTTCCTTTTTCGACCGCCCCTGATACTGCTGGTCGGTCGCCATCAGGTCGAGTTCCTTCAGCCGCTTGATGGACCGCTGGATGGTGATGTGGTTGGTCAGCAGACCGCCCAGCCAGCGCTGGTTCACGTAATACATCCCGCAGCGGGTGGCCTCTTCGGCGATGGCCTCCTGCGCCTGCCGCTTGGTCCCCACGAAGAGAACGTTCTTCCCCTGTGAGGCCATCTCACCGACGAAGCGCATGGCTTCCTTGAAAAGCTTCAGGGTCTTCTGAAGGTCGATGATGTAAATTCCATTGCGTTCGCCGAAGATGTACTCTTTCATCTTCGGATTCCAGCGCTTGGTCTGGTGCCCGAAGTGAACGCCCGCTTCGAGCAATTCTTTCATTGAAATCGACGGCAAACTGCCTCCTGTCAAAGTTGAAAGTTATTCCTCGCGGGCGGTCCAAAGCGAGATTTGCCCGCGCGGTACCCCGGGAAGGACTGCAACTGGCGGTGCGCCACGTCCCCACGAATCGCCGGGACCGCCTGCGCATCGCAACACATCTCTAACGCTTGCTGAACTGGAACCGCTTGCGCGCGCCCTTTTGGCCGTACTTTTTCCGCTCGCGTTTCCGCGGATCGCGCGTCAAAAAACCGAGCTGCTTGAGACGGGGGCGGAGCTCCGCATTGAACTCCACCAGGGCCCGTGCGATACCCAACCTCGCCGCGCCCGCCTGGCCCGCCATGCCGCCGCCATCGGTCAGAATCAGAACATCGAACCGGTCCGCCGTCTCGGTGGCGAGCAGCGGCTGCTTTACCACGGTGCGGCACGTTTCGGTCGGGAAATAGTCGTCGAAGGGCCGGTTGTTGATCGTGATCTCGCCCTTGCCCGGCCGCAAAAACACCCGGGCCACGGACGTCTTACGCCGGCCCGTCCCCAAATTCTGTACTTGAGCTGCCACTCAAAATCCTCTCTTTAACTCAACCTGATGACCGTCAACGCGCCTGCTTGGTGGCCAGCGCGATAGCGGCCGGCTTCTGCGCCTGGTGCGGATGCTTGTCGCCGGCGTACACGCGCAGTTTGCGAATCATGTGCTTGCCGAGCTTGGTTTTGGGCAGCATGCCTGCGATGGCTTCGTGCAACAGCCGCGTCGGATGCTTTGCCCTCAACTTGCGCGCGGCGACCTCGACCAGCCCGCCCGGATATCCGCTATGCCGGCGATACAATTTCTGATCTTCCTTGCGCCCCGTCAGCCGCACCTTGGCGGCATTCAGGATGATGACGTGATCCCCCGTATCGAGGAAGGGGGTAAAAGTCGCTTTGTGCTTGCCCATCAGGATCATCGCCGCCCGGGTGGCGACCCGCCCCAGCGGGGTGTCCTCGGCATCCAAAATGTGCCAGGCGCGCGCGATTTCCTTCTCGGACGGAAACTGGGTGTCCATGGACAGACCTATCCACTCCTTTGGCCGTAAAAACTTTAGGGTACCGAACGAGGGGGCGGCTGTCAAACGGGGGAGCGGGGCGGAAGGCCCGCGCGGGATAAAGTGCAACGCCCATCCAGGTTGGAGGGCGGGTCCCGGAACAAGCAAAAGAGGCGCCCGAGGGAAATGCCCGGGGTATATACTGGCCATATTCGTATTTACGATGTTTTAGTCCGAGAACAAGCGGAGGATCTTCTTCGTATGCGGCTGTTGGCGCCATTTTTCCTGATTCTGCTGGTGTGCGGATCTGCATTCGGGCAAAGCTACACCATCTACACATTCGCCGGTGGCGCTATGCCCAGCAATGTGCCGGCGACGTCCGTGCCTTTAAGCGGGCTGACTGGCCTTGCGGTGGATAGTTCCGGCAATGCGTATTTCGCGGCGGGGAATGCTATTTTTCGGGTCGATGCCACCGGGAATCTGGCCTGGATCGCCGGGAGCAGCGAGACTGGCTATTCAGGCGACAACGGTCCGGCCCAAAGCGCGCACCTGAACCAGCCATCCGGTGTGGCCGTGGACCCATCCGGCAATCTGTTCATCGCGGACACCTGGAACAATGTGATCCGCAAGATCTCGAACGGCGTGATCAGCACTGTCGCTGGAACCGGCAAATCGGGTTACTCGGGCGATAACGGTCCGGCCGCTAGTGCCCAGTTATATGCCCCACAGGGCGTGGCCGTGGACGCATCCGATAATTTATACATCGCGGACACCGGGAACCAGGTGATTCGCAAAATCTCGAACGGCGTGATCAGCACAGTCGCCGGAACCGGGAAATGGGGTTACTCGGGCGACAATGGCCCGGCCACCAGCGCACAGTTGGACAACCCACAGGGCGTGGCCGTGGAAGAGTCCGGCAATTTATACATTGCGGACTCCTGGAACCACGTGATCCGCAAAGTCTCGAACGGCGTGATTACAACCTTCGCCGGGACCGGCAAAGCGGGTTACTCGGGCGACAATGGCCCGGCCGCTAGCGCCCAGCTATATTACCCACGAGGCGTGGCAGTGGACGCATCCGGCGATGTGTACATCGCGGACACCGACAATAACGTAATCCGCCAAGTCTCGAACGGCGTGATCAGCACTGTCGCCGGAACCGGCAAATCGGGTTACTCGGGTGACAATGGCCCGGCTGCTAGCGCCCAGTTGTACGCCCCAGAGGAAGTTGAAGTGGACGCATCAGGTAATCTGTACATCGCCGACACCGGAAACGGTGCGATCCGCAAGGTCACGAGCGACGTGATCACCACGATGGCGGGACATGGAAAATTGAGTTACTCGGGCGACAATGGCCCGGCCACGGACGCACAATTGAACGGGCCCTCCGCTGTGGCCGTGGACGCGTCCGGCGATGTGTACATTGCGGACACCGGCAACAACGTGATCCGGAGAGTCTCGAACGGAGTCATCGGCACTGTCGCCGGAACCGGTACATCGGGCTACTCGGGCGACAATGGTCCGGCGACGGCGGCGCAGTTGAACTGGCCCGGCGGTGTGGCCGTAGATGCATCCGGTACCTTGTACATCGCGGACACCGGGAACCATGTAATCCGCAAAGTGTCGGACGGTACGATCAGCACTGTCGCCGGAACCGGCAAGCCGGGCTACTCCGGCGACAACGGACCGGCCACCAGCGCCCTTTTGGGCATGCCCTCAGGGGTGGCCGTAGACGCATCCGGCGATTTATACATAGCGGACACCGGGGCTAACGTCGCCCGCAAAGTGTCGAAAGGTGTCATTACTACCATTGCCGGAAATGGGACGCACGGCTACTCCGGCGACAACGGGCCTGCTACCAGCGCAGAATTGTTCGATCCCCGTGGCGCGGCCGTGGACGGTTCTGGGAATGTGTACATCGCTGACACGGCTAACAAAGTCATCCGCAAGGTCTCGAACGGCGTCATCACAACACTATCCACAGGGCGGCTGGCTGCGCCGGATGGAGTTGCCGTGGACAAGACCGGCGCCTTGTACATCGCAGATGCGGGGATGGACAGCGTGATCGTTAAGGTTTCGAACGGCGCAATCGCCAGTATCGCCGGAGGCGGGGCTGCCGCGATTTGCATTATCAGCACTGGCCCGTGCTTCTCGTCGTTTCCCGGTTACTCCGGTGATGGCGGCCCGGCCAAAAACGCGCAACTGAATTCCCCCGCCGGACTGGCCTTTGATTCCTTTGGCAATGTGTACATCGCGGACGGAAACAACGTAATCCGAGTCCTGGTTCCCGTTCAGATGCTGGCCCAGCAGGCTTCGATGGGTGGAGACTCGGGTGCCGGGAGTGTTCAGCTAACTGCCGACGCCGACGTCCCCTGGACCGCTTCTAGCAACGACTCGTGGATCACGATTACGAGCGGCGCCTCGGGCAGCGGAAGCGGCACGGTGAGCTTCAGTGTGGCAGACAACACGACCGGAGCTCCGCGCACGGGAACGATGAACATCAACGGACAGATTTTCACGGTTCAGCAGGAGAGCGGATCGACCGCAGGGCTTGCGGCAGCCGGTTCGATGGCGCAGATCGCGTCGGCCGGGGGCTGGGACACGTCGCTGACGCTGGTGAATCTTGGCACGGCCGCGGGCGGGGCGCAGTTGAATTTCTTCGCCAACGACGGGAGCGCGCCGTGGCTGCCGTTCACCTTACCGCAGCAGCCGTCGTCGGGCACCACGCTCGGCTCGACCTTCGACGAAAATATCAACGCCGGCGCCACGCTGGTGCTGGATACGACAGGGCCGGCCACGCAAACGACGGTAACCGGCTGGTCGGAACTGCTTACGAGCGGCAATATCAACGGCTTCGCCATTTTCAAGTACACGCCGACGGGCCAGGGGGCCGTGGTGCCCCTGGAGACGCGCAACGCCGGTTCCTATGTGCTCGCGTTCGATAATACGGGCGAACTCGCCACGGGCCTCGCTATCGCGAATCTCGCAACCAGCGCGGCGAACGTCGGAGTCATCCTTCGCGACGACACCGGCGCGCAGATCGGTACGGGCTCGATCAGCCTTCCAGCCCAGGGCCACAATTCCTTCATGCTGACGGATTCGACGAACGGATTCCCGATCACTGCGACCAAGCGCGGCACGGTGGGGTTCGACACGCCGCAGGGCGGCCAGATCAGCGTGCTCGGGCTGCGCGCCAACGGCGCGGCACTGACGTCGCTTCCTCTGCTGGCGAACGTCGGGACAGCCGGCGGCACGATGGCCCACGTGGCCTCCGGCGGTGGCTGGCAAACAATTTTCACTCTTGTGAACACCGGCGCCGCGCCGGCCAATGCAACCCTGAACTTCTTTGCCGACGACGGCGGCGCGCTTTCGCTGCCGCTCGATTTCCCGCAGACCGGGACGGCGGCCACGGAGTCGTCCCTCAGCCAGGCGATTCCCGCGGGTGGAACGCTCATCATCCTCACGCAGGGCCCCCACTCCGGCAACTCGGTTACCGGCTCGGCGCAACTGACGACGAACGGCAACGTTAGCGGTTTTGCCATTTTCCAGAACACGGCGGCGGGACAGGAAGCGGTGGTGCCGCTGGAAATAGGCAGCGCCAACTCCTATACGCTGGCCTTCGACAACACGGGCAGCCTGGCGACGGGTATCGCGCTTTCGAATGGCTCGGGCCAGGCGGCCGTGGTACCGGCGACGCTGCGCGACTCGACCGGAGCGACGCTGGCGACGACGACGATCCAGTTGCCGGCCAGTGGGCACAGCTCGCAAATGCTGACGGATCTGTTTCCGGCCGCCGCAAACATTCGCGGCACGCTGGAGTTCAATACGCCTTCAGGCGGACAGATTGCCGCGCTCGGCATCCGCGCCACCCCCGCCGGAGCGTTTACGACGATTCCGGTGATGACGAAGTAGAATCCATCCAGCACGGAGCGCGCTTCTCGAGGAAGGCGCGGATGCCTTCCTGCGCGTCCGCCGCGAGCGCATTCATGGTCATGACTTCCTGCGCATAGGCGTAGGCCTTGGGCTGGTCCAGGTCGATCTGGGTATAGAACGCCGCTTTGCCGATGCCAACGACGAGACTGCTCGCCTCGGTGACCCGGGCCGCGAGGCGGCGCGTCTCGCGCTCCAGCTCGGCGGCCGGCACGACCCGGTTCACGAGCCCCCACTCGGCCGCGGTCCGCGCGTCCACCGGTTCGCCGGTGACCAGCATCCCGAAGGCGCGCTTGGGCCCGATCGCGCGCGTGAGAGCCACCATCGGCGTGGTGCAGAAGAGGCCGATGCGCACGCCGGGTGTGGCAAAGGACGCCTCCTCGGAAGCGATCGCCATATCGCAACTGGCGACGAGCTGGCAGCCGGCCGCGGTTGCGAGCCCCTGCACCCGCGCGATGACCGGCTGGGGTATCGCCTGGAGCTTCTCCATCAATTCCGAACAGACATGGAAGATCTCGCGGTATTCGGCCACGGTGCGGCCGGTCAGCTCGCCCAAGTCATGGCCGGATGAGAACACCCGGCCCGCGGCAGCCAGGATCACCGCGCGCACGCGGCGGTTTGCCGAGATGGCGTCGAGGCACGCGATCAGTTCGCGCATCAGGCCGAGCGACAGCGCGTTCCGGCGCTGCGGGCGGTTGAGCATGACGGTAGCGGTCTCGCCGTCCAACGCATAGCTGATCTCTTCGTAGCTCATGATTCCATCGTAGCGGGGACGCAACCGGAAGGCCCCAGCGGACGTCCATTAGGTCGTAAGAGAGTGACAGAAGCGATGTTTTGGAGCCGGCTCCCAGCCGGTCCGTTCAGGCCGCGGCGCGCGTTGCTCCGCGGCCTCTTTTTGTGCGCCGCGTTGCAGCCGCCCGGGAAAGTGTGAAAAACTGGTTCGCGATCGGGGGAGCGGACCATTGAAACCAGTCGCGGTGGTTACCGGCGCGAGCCGCGGAATCGGCCGGGGTATTGCTTTGGAACTCGCACGCACGCACGCTGTAATCGCGACCTACAAAGGGCGCCGCGATGCGGCGGAATCCTTGCGGGCCGAAGCGGGCGTCGAGATTTTCCAGTGTGACATCGGCTCTCGGGCCGATCGCGAGTCGCTCATCGATTTCACCCGCGAGCGGTTCGGCCGGCTCGATCTGCTCGTGAACAACGCCGGCGTGGCGCCACGCGAGCGGCGCGACCTCCTCGAGGCCACCGAGGAGAGCTTCGACGAGCTGATCGGCACCAACCTCAAGGGCCCGCATTTTCTCACGCAGCTCGCGGCCCGCTGGATGGCCGGGGAGGCCAACGGCCGCATCGTCTTCATTACGTCCATCTCCGCCTACACCGCTTCGGTCAACCGCGGCGAATACTGCATCTCGAAGGCCGGGCTGAGCATGTCGGTGGCGCTGTGGGCCGAGCGGCTCGCCGCCTGCGGAGTGAAGGTCTTCGAGATCCGGCCGGGCATCATCCGGACGGACATGATCGCCGCGGCCGGGAAAGCATACGACGAGAAGATCGCCGCCGGCTTGTTGCCGCAGCGCCGGATGGGCGAGCCGCGCGACGTCGCGCTCGCCGTTCGCGCGATTGCCGACGGCTTGCTGGACTACTCCACGGGACAGGTCTTGAACGTGGACGGCGGTTTCCACTTGCGCAGCCTGTGAGCCGGCGCCGAGCGAAGCGGGTTTACGTGCTATAAGGGTACATTCGCATCCGTTCGGAGGTCCCTTTGAAAAAGCCCTTTTACGGTTGGGTGATCGCGGTCGCGTCCTTCCTCACCTTCGGTCTCGCGGTCGGCCTGCCGTATTACAACATGCCGTTTTTTTTCGACTACTTCGTCAAGACCTTCCACTGGGCCTTGCCGCAGATCGTCCTGGGCTTCCCGCTCGCGGCGCTGCCCACCGTCTTCCTCGCCCCGCTGATTATTCATCGCTTCAGCCCGCGCAAGCTGATCCTGGCTGGAACGCTGCTGACCTCGGTGGCGCTCGTTTCCTTCGGCCGGATGGGTGCGAACATCTGGATCTACTGGGGCATCTGGGTGCTGTATGCATTCGGCTACACGATATCCGGCCCGATCCCGCACCAGATCATCATCTCGCAGTGGTTCCGGAAAAACCGTGGAAAGGCGATGGGCGTGCTCTACGTGGGAGTGGGGCTGGTGGGGTTTCTCGGCTCGTTTCTGGTGAAGCCGCTCACGGAGCACCTGGGCTTCCATGCCGCCCTGATGATTCTCGGCGGGATGGTGCTGCTCTCGTGGCCGCTGGTCCTGTTCGTGCTACGCGACCATCCGTCGTCGAAGGGGCTCAACGCGGACGGGGCCGCGACCCCGGCGCCCGAGGTGTCCGCGAAAGCTCATAGTTTCCTCTACCTGATGAGCCGTCCTTCCTTCTGGTTGCTGGTCATCGGCAGCGGGTGCGCGGTCGGAGCCATCAGCGCGGTGAACTTCCTGATGAAGTTCGTGTTCGACTCGCACATGACCGTATCCCGGATGGATCCGAATTTCCAGCCGCTGCTCAATTCCACCTGGCGGGCGGCTTCGATGATCATCCTCGCCTCGAGCGTGGGCGGCAGGCTGATCATCGGCGCGTTTTCCGACCGGTTTTCCAAGAAGTGGGTCATGGTGATCAGCTACGTTCTCTCGGCGTCCACGATCCCGATCCTGCTCTCGGTGGCGCCGCCCGCGACTCCGTGGACGTTCGCGCTCCTGTTCGGTTTCGCCATGGGAGCGGACTATATGTTGATCCCCCTGCTGGCCGCGGAACGTTTCGGCGTCAATTCGCTGGGGCGCGCGATGGCCATCATTCTGCCCACCAACACCATCAGCCAGACCTGGTTCCCCTACCTGATCGCGCTGCTCAAGAAGAATTTCGATAGTTACAGCGTGCCGATGTATACGGTCTTCGGAGTGGCGCTCATGAGCGGCGTCGCCATCGCCCTGATACCGCGCCACGAAAAAGAGGCCGGGGAGACACGCCCGCAAGAGGCCGCTCAAGCGTCCGCGTAGCGCCGGGGGTTTGTCCAAGCCGCACTGAATTGCCGTAGTACGGATGCGCGTGGAAGGCGAAGCGCGGCGGAACGTGTGCAACCGCGGGCCATGTTCTTCCGGACTCCGCGGCCGTCAGGAAGCGGTTTTCGATGCCGGAGAGCGTTGTTGCGCCAGGAAAGCAGCTAGCGGCGGATTCCCTCACCCAGGGCGCGAGACCCTTCCGGCGTAGCTTCCCCGTGCGCTTGGGCTGGGTTCCCCTGCGCTGCGCTATCATCAATTTCGGATGGAAGAGGCCCAAATCCCGCCGCAGTCCTCCGTGCTCGTCGTCTCCTATAACCGGGCGGCGGAGTTGCGGCGGTGCCTGGCGGCGCTCGAGCGTTCCGCCGCGCGCGAAACCTTCGAGATCATCGTGATCGACAATGGCTCGCTGGACGAGAGTGTTTCGGTGATCGCGGAGTTCCCGGGCGTCACGCCGCTGCACCTCCCTCGCAACTTCGGCTTCGTCAAGGCATTGAATATCGGGATGCGCACGGCCAAGGGCGAATTCTTCCTCTTCCTGAACCCGCGGACGGAAGTCCTGCCCGAGACGGTTCGAGACCTCACCGCGCGGCTTGCCCAGGAGAAGGATGCCGTCGCGCTCTGCCCTGTGCTCGCCACTCCGGAAGGAGACCCGGCGCCAAATTGGTACCGGCTGCCGCGGCCCGAAAATATCGGGGCGATCGCGCGGGGCGGCTCTTTCGAAGCCGCCCCCCTGCCGCCTGCCGCGGAGGATGCGGCCGCCGTCGAGTTTGCCGGATTCGCCGCGCTGATGGTTCGCGGCTACTTTCTGAAAGGTCTGCGGTATATAGACGAGCGGTACTCGCACTCCTGGGCGGATGCCGAAATCGGGGCGCAGATTCGCCGCGCGGGAAAGAAGACGCTGGTGGCGCCCGCGGCGCGCGCCCTCTGGCACGCGGAGGACGATCTGCGCGCGTCCATGCCCGAGCCGGCCCGGACTCTACTCGAGGCGGACTGGGCGCTGGGCGCCTCCGTATTTGCCGGGAAGCACTTCGGCCACCTGGCGGGCTTGAAGGTCCGGGTCGCGACGGCCGTTGCGGCCTTGCTGTCGTTTCAAATGCGGCGATTCGGCTACCTGGTCTCGGGTCAGAGGATCGACGGGACGCAAACCGTCCTGTAGATTTGCTCCGCGGCTGCCGGCCGGTGGCGCCAGGCAATCACTATTTGCCCATGATCAGCATGCGCGTGGCGATTACGAACAGGAACCCGGCATACAGTCTTCGGATTACGTGCGGCGGCAGACCGATCATGAGGCGCGCTCCGAAGAAAGCTCCGACGAACAATCCGAGAGCGATCAAGCCCGCATAGCGTATATTGATGTAGCCGTTGTGATAGTACTCGGCGGCTCCGAGCAGACCGACCGGAGGAATCAGCGCGGCGAGGCTCGTGCCGATCGCTTCCAGTTCTTTCATGCGGACCAGAAAGATCAGCGCCGGCACGATGATCAAACCTCCGCCGATTCCGAACATGCCGGCGAACACGCCGGCCACGAGTCCGATCCCCAATAGCCCTAGATAGACCATGTCAGACCGAGTTTAGCAGACGGATTTTCCGCCGCGGCGCCGCTTCGAGCCTTAGCGGGCGTTTCCGATCGCGGCCGTACCGAAACGCGTATCCCGTCGCGGGACCAGGATGCTAGCGTGCCCTGCCGCCGCCGAGCCCGGCCTGTTTCAAGAAACCCTTCGCCACTTCTGCGATGGGCACGTGCTTGCCGTCAACCTGGTAGTTCAGATTTTGCATCACCTTGCTTTTGAACTTGCCGGATAGCTCGGCGAGCGCTTCGCGCAGGCCGGGGTGCGCCGCGAGAGCCTCTTCCCGCACCACGAAGGCCGCTTCGTAGGGTGGAAACGCGTGCTTGTCGTCGGCGAGGACTTTCACGTCGATTGCCGAAAGCATACCGTCGGTTTCGCTGCCCGCCGACATATTGACCTGATTCGATTCGAGCGCCCGATAGACCAGCCCCAGGTCCATCGTCCTCGGAGGCGCATTCATCGGCAGGCTGTAGGCCTTCATCAGAGCATTGAAGCCGTCGGGGCGCTCGATGAACTCGTAGCCGGAGCCGAGCCGCCAACCCGGCTGGTATGCCGCGGCGTCGCTGAGGCTCGCAAGATTGTGCGCGCGCGCATCGGCTCCGCGGATCGCAATCGCGAAGCCGTTAGTGAATCCGAGCGGCGGCATCCAGACCGCTAGAAATCTCCGCTCGTATTCCTGGCGGACGCGCTCCCCCACCGCCCCGAATTCATAGTCGGCGGGCAGATTCAGCACATTCGTGAGCGCCGTTCCCGTGTACTCGGGATAGAGATCGATCTGACCGGTGATCAGCGCCTGGTGCGCCAGCAGTGTCCCGCCCAGCCCCAGCCGCCGCACGACAGGAGCACGCAGACGATTCTCCAGGTGCTCGGCGGCGATTTCGCCGAGGATGAGCTGCTCCGTGAAATTCTTCGATCCGACCCGGATAGGCCGGGGCCGTCCCGAACAACCGGCCAGCAGGCCGGCCGCAATCAACCAGGCGAGAGCTTTCTTTCGATCCACCCCAATCCTCCATCCGCGGCGAGCGCCATCAGGGCGGCCGGAACCGCGCCGGCGAGAATCTGCGCCGTGTCCACCGAAGCGACGCCGCGAAATATGAACACGCCCAGGCCGCCGGCGCCGATGGCGGCCGCGATCGTGGCGGTGCCAATCGTCGTAACCACCGCGATCCGCAGGCCCGCGAAAATCGTTCGGGCCGCCAGCGGCAACTCGACCAGCCGGAGAAGCTGCCAACCGGTCATGCCCATCGCTACCGCGGAGTCGCGCACCGCGGGATCGATGCCCTCGATCCCCGCCAGCGTATTTCGAAGAATGGGTAGCAGCGCATAGAGCACCAGCGCAACAATCGCGGTGCTCTCGCCGATGCCGCCGATGAGCGGCACCGGAACCAGAAAGCCGAACAGCGCCAAACTGGGCACAGTTTGCATTATATTCGCGAACGCAAGCGCGAAGCGGCGCAAGCGCGCCCGGCGAGTCATCAGAACGCCAAGCGAGATGCCGGCCGCGGCGGCAATCGAAACCGAAATGAGAACCAGGCGCAAATGTTCCGCGGTGAGAGACAGAATCTCGGTGCGAAGTTCGGGCCGCATCACTCCTCCGGACGCCATTCGAGGGTGGCGAGAAACGTTCGGATTTCCGGGTCCGGGCTATGGATGAATTCCTGCGGCGTCAACAGCGATTGCACGGAGCCGTTTCGCAGGACGCCGATGCGCGAGCCGACAAGCAGAGCCTCCCGCACATCGTGGGTCACGAAAATGGAGGTTTTTCGGAACTCGCGCCGCCAGCCCAAAAATTGCCGCTCGAGGCCGAGGCGCGTCACCGGGTCGAGCGCGCCGAAGGGTTCGTCGAAGAGCAGCAGCGGCGGGTCGGCGGCAAGCGCGCGCGCCACTCCGACGCGCTGGCGCTGCCCGCCCGAGAGCTCACGCGGATGGCGCGACCAAAACTCCTCCGCGGGCAGGCCCACCTGCTCCAGCAATTCCCGCGCTCGAAGCGCGATGGCCTCAGGCGGCTTGCCTTCGAGCCTCGGCACCAGGCCGACATTCGCGGCCACGGTGAAATGCGGGAACAACCCGGCTTCCTGGATGACATAGCCGATCCGGCGCTTCAACCGGATCGGGTCCCAGGCCGGGGTCGGCTTCCCCTCGACGAGCACCTGCCCGTCCGCCGGAAAAACCATTCCGTTGACCAGCCTCAGCGCCGTGGTCTTTCCCGATCCGCTGCGGCCGAGGAGAACGACGGTCTCTCCCTCCTCAACGTCGAGGTTGATCCCGCGCAGGATTTCCCTTTCGCCGATGCGATACGAGACGTTTCGGAAAGAGACGAGCGCGGTCATCTTTCGCCGGCGCTCGCCACCCAAAGGCTTTCCGCGAACGGCCACTCGGGATCGACCCATTGGGAGTCGCAGGCGAAACCACACCGGCCGGCCATCTGGCGGAGCTCACCGGGAAAGAATTTGTGACAGGCCTCGGTCCAGATCGTTTCACCCTCCTCGAAGCGGACGGCGAGATTCGCGGCGGGGATGGAAACGGTTTGCCGGCGCCGCGATACCAAGTGCATTTCGATCCTGCGCCGCGCCTGGTTATAGCGTGCCTCGTGCGCGAACTGGCGCAGGGCGAAGTCGCCGCCAAGCTCGCGGTTGATGCGCGCGAGAAGATTCAGGTTGAATGCAGCGGTGACACCCGCGGGGTCGTCATAGGCGGCGATCAGATCGCCCACCGGCTTCACCAGGTCGGTTCCGACGAGCAGTGCGTCCCCGGGCGCCAGGCGCCGGCGGATCTCGCGAAGAAATTCCTCAGCCGCGGGCCGCTCGAAGTTGCCGATGCTGCTGCCGAGGAAGAGCACGAGCAGCGCCTCGCGCGCGCCCCTCCGTTCCGCCGCCTCGCCGAGGCCCTCGAGAAACGGGCGCTCGAGCCCGACAATACCGATAGATTCAACGGAGGATAGCTCCACTCTGCAGCGCGCCAGCGCGGAGCCGGAGATGTCGATCGGGTAGTACGTTGCGGGACCGCTGTGCGAGAGCGCCTCGAGAATCCAGCGCGTCTTGCGCCCGCTGCCGCTGCCGAGCTCGACGACCGTCAGCGGCTCATGCAGCCGTTCGAGGATTGCGCCGGCATGGCGGCGCAGAATACGCTCATCGGCGCGGGTCAGCCCGTACTCCGGCAATAGCGTGATGGCCTCGAACAACGCCGTGCCCACGTCGTCGTAGAGATACTTGGAGGGCAATTCCTTCTGGCCCGGCTTGGCGAGGCCGGCCCGAACATCACTGGCGAACTGCGCGGCCGGCGCGCTGAGAGCCGAGGCGGACATCAGTTGTCTACCACCCGGAACCCGGCGTAGACGAACGGATAATCCGGCCGGAACCAGTTCCTGAACGAGCGCCGCAGAAGCGGAGCGGCCGTGCGCGCCGAGCCGCCCTTCATCACGTAGTGTGAGCCATCGAAGAAATTGGCCGAGTAGCCTGGATAGAACGGAAAACGCTCGAAGCCCGGGAACGGTGCGAATTTCGTCGCGGTCCATTCCCAGCCGTTGCCGGCAAGCTGCGAAACGCCGAACGCGCTATCGCCCGCCGGAGTAGCAGTTACGGGCACCGGGTCCCAGTTGGCGAAATCGAAGTTGCCGCGCGCCGGGTCCGGTGGCTCGCCGCCCCACGGATAGGCTCTTTCCCCGCCATCCGGCGAACCGAACGCGGCCCGGTGAAACTGCGCTTCGGTAGGGAGATCCTTCCCCGCCCACGCCGCGTACGCCGCCGCCTCCTGCTGGGTGACGTAGACGGGCCAATCGAGCGGAAGCGGCCTTTCGCCAAACATACCGTGGTACAGCCATTCGCCTTTGCGGTTCGCCCAGAAGTGCGGAGGCGCGGCGCCTTCGTGAACGAACCGGAGGTAGTCGCGGTTCGTCACCTTGTACTTCGCGATCGCGAAGCGAGGCACAGCGAGCGTGTGCTCCGGGAACTCGTTGTCCCAGCCGAAGCCGTCGTCCCGGCGGCGGCCGAGCGTCGCCGTTCCAGCGGGAATCTCGATCATCGAAGGATTCGGCCGCGGACCATCCGGCGCCGCGACCCTCTCCGGCTGCACTTTCGCTTGAAACGGGAGGTTGTGCAGCATGTAGGCGAATGTTTCGGCGTGCATCAGCCGGTGCTCGACCGCGACGTGCAGCAATTGTTCAGGCGCGCGGCCGAGCGCCGCGTCAATCTCCTCGCGCACGCGGCGGTTGTAGGCTCGCACCTCGCCGATCCGCGGCCAGTCCGAGGGTTGGTCCTGCGGGCTCTGCCCCACCGGCGGATCGATCCCGAACGCAAACAGGTGGTCGAAAGAGGGATGGAACGCCGCAAGCCCCAGCGGCTCGCGCAGCAGGTTCCAGTCAAAAGCTTCCAGGTGGCCCAGGTAGAACACGATGCGATGCCGTTCGGGAATGGGACGGTCGTATAACCAATCGGGACCGAGCAGCTCGAACAGAGCATCGGTATTGTTTCGCGCCCGCGCAAGCGGGGTTACTGCGGGTGATGAAGTCGGCATGGCCCCCTCTGATGCTGCCTCCATTCTCACAGATCGGAGGCCGATCCGGTAGCCCATTCATGATTGTATTGCGCACTCTGGAGATATATCATCAGTTGATGAAAGGGTGAAAATGGTGAAGAAGGAACTAGCAGGTCCGAATCCCATATCGGCGAAAAAGGCAGATGGACGAAAGGGGCAAGGAGAGGATTCCGGTCCTGAGCCGGGGATCGAATCCACCACCACCGCCATCCACGTTCCGAGGTCAACGTGGACGCTACTACGTGCAGTCGCTTTCCACCGGGCGCAAGCGAACGGCGGAAGGGCATCGGTGAGCAAGCTGATCACTGAGTTGGTCGAGCGGCACCGCCCCGAACTCGAAAGAGAAACCGCCCGGGAGGGATGAATCATCAGTTGACAAGTAATCAAGTAATCTGATACTCTGACCTTGGAGATGTCAACGTGCATCGGTGCAGGCCGCTTCGGATGAGCAAGCTGGACAGGGTGCCTCGCTCGAAGCCCAAACAAAAAACCGGGCTACGGCTGTGTTGCAAGGCGTTGAACTTGCCGATTTAATCGTTGGCGCTGCCGAGTCCGCATAGTATCGGCCAAGATGGAGGACGGGGGTATGAAGAGCGTACGTCGCGAAACAGAGTCCGAGACGTTGCGGCAGTTGGCATTCGAGTACGAAACGTTCAGCGTAGGCAGCTCAATGATCGTTCATGCCGATTGTTTCGAGTGGCTGAGCCGAATTCCGGCCAATACGCTTCACGCCATCGTGACCGACCCCCCTTACGGCGTGAAGGAGTACGATTTCGACCAGCTGGAGAAGCGGTCCAACGGTAATGGTGGAATCTGGCGGATCCCCCCTTCGTTCGACGGTAATGTGCGTGCTCCGCTTCCCCGGTTCACGGCCCTGAACCCGAAGGAGCGGGAAACCCTGCGGCGGTTCTTCGTCGAGTTCGGCAAGGTGGCCCTTCATGCCCTTCGCCCGGGTGGGCATGTCTTCATCGCTTCCAATGCGTTCTTATCGCAGCTGGTCTTCAGTGCGTTGATTGATAGTGGTCTGGAGTTTCGCAGCCAGTTGGTGAGACTGGTGCGGACACTTCGCGGCGGTGATCGCCCTAAGAACGCCGAAGAGGAGTTCCCCGGTGTGTCGTCCCTGCCGAGGGGATGTTATGAACCTTGGGGGATTCTCCGCAAGCCAATGCTCCAGGGCATGAAGGTGAGCGACTGCCTCCGGGAGTTCCAGACCGGGGGATTGCGGCGAACCTCCGAAGAGAATCCCTTTGAAGATGTGATCTCCAGTGAGCGCACCCCCCGGCGGGAGCGAGACATTGCAGACCACCCAAGCCTGAAGCCTCAATCCTTGTTGCGCCGACTTGTTCATGCAGCTTTGCCTTTGGGCCGGGGCATAATTTGCGATCCATTCAGCGGTTCCGGTTCCACCGTTGCCGCCTGTGAAGCTGTCGGAGTCCACGGCATTGGCATAGAGCGGCACGCCGAGTATTTTGAGATGAGCCGGAAAGCCACTCCTAGGCTGGCAGGAATCGAAATGGCATTAGCGAGTCAGGGGCAACTGGCGTTGGAGATGGAATAGTGGCACGCTACTCTTCATCATCGTCCACCGCTGACGCCTCCTTAAGTCGAAGGGCTGGCTCTTTATAGATCCAATTCGCAAGCATCTTCTCGTAGCCCGAGGCGGTGACGCTGGCCGTTATCGTGCGGCGGCTCGTCTCGGATCGGCCGGCAAAAAGCCAGTCGGATTTCTTGAGTTCGGCTCCGACAACCATACGGAATCTGAAGGGTCTGGGCGGGATACCCTTTGCTTCATCCACGGGCCGGTTGCTATCGAAAACAAAAACCATCAGCCAAGTGTCTTCGGCGTTGTGTCCTTGCCACGCCTTAAGGTACCGAGAGCCTTTGATCTCGATTCCCTTGCTGCCATGCTGACACATATCGTCTGGGAAGCACTTGGCCGGAATTAGATCTGGATGCCCGTTGTGATAGCGATTCTTGACCACCGACGAACAATACTTGGGGATTGTGGAATTCATAAATTCTCCAACGATGCTACTGAAGTTCGCTGGCATGAGCATCCTCTCGAGCCGGGGAATCGAGCGGGTCTGCATCTGTCCGTTGACGAATCCGAGGAAATCCAGGAACTCCTGCATGTCCGCTCGAATGGTCTTGATACTGCATCCGTAAGGGATAATAGCGTTCGGATTGAAGCCGTCCGGATCAAGTGGCGACGGCGTACACGCCGCCTTTTCGAGGGGCGAAATCACCGCTTTCGGGTCTGAAGTAGGCATAGGCGAACCCCTGATCGTACCAGCTTTGGAATGAGCGAACGGCCATATTACGGGATCCGGTAGCCCGGGAAGCAGTAGCCCGGGGGCGCTCTCAGCCTCCGAATTCGGGCGCGGCCTGCTCGCCGGGGTAAGTGACGCGCGCGCCTTCGACCTTGGCGAAGGTGGTCATCGAGTGCGGTTTCGTCTTATCCGCACTCATGATGTGCTCGACCTCGACGCCTCGAGCCGTCAGCGCATCCGCGATGAGCGAACGATGACAGCGCCACGGCACCGCCTCCGCGCACATGATCGCGACGCGCTCCTCGTGAGACGCGGCGATCAACTCTTCCAGCGCTCGCTCGAAATCCGCGGTCTGCATGTAATCGGCATAGCCGCGGAATGAGGCGTTCCGGAAAGCCGTGTTCACGGAATCCTTGCGCGCGTGGCGCAGCCCTCCGAGCGCGGGCATGTGCGAGTAGGCGATGCCGGCCGGTTTCAAAGAGGCGGGCATCCATTCGCGGTTGTACTGCGGATTGTGGGCCGAGCGCGGCACGGTCCGGACATCCACCAGATGGCGGACGCCCTGCCGTTGGAGCATGGCTATGAAGTCATCGAGAGGACGCGTGGAATGGCCGATTGTGAAAATCACCGCGGTGCCCCACCCAGCATAACAGCGTGCCGGCGGCCATCACGCAAGCGCGCCTCATGCCGCGCCGGAACCGGCTTCAAGTACGGAACGAAACCGGTCCGCGTTTTCAGTGAGCCACTTTTCAAACGTCCGGATTCGCGGATAGAGTGCGCGGCTCTCTTCGAGGTCCTTCCGGCGGCTCAGGATGAAGCGGCGGTTTAAATCGAACATGTTGGCGAGGTCGTCCGCACCCGGGAAGCCAAACGCGGCGAACACCTCGCGCGGGACGTGCCGATAGGCGATCCGCATTCCGAGGACCCTGCTCATCGTTTCCGCATAGCGCTGGCAGGGCTGATCGTCTCCCACGACGCCCACCCGGCGGCCTTTGTACTCTTCCGGACCGTCGAAGATCGGGACCACCACACCGCCGAGGTCCGCGGCCGCAACCGCGGCGAGCGGCGTGTCTCCCTGAGGGAACCCGAACCAGTACGAACCGTCGTCCCGCCGCCGCGGCGGAAAATACGCAAGGAAATTCTCATAGTAGAAGGCGACATGAACATACGTAGCGGGCAGCCCGAGACTGCGTGCATACTCCTCGAGACGGGTCTTGATCTCGATGTGGGGCACTTCCAGGTCGGGCTTGGATGGGTACCCCAGGGTGCTGAAGACGAAATGCCCGATGCGCGCCTCCGCAACCGCATCCACCAGGTTCTTCCCCTCGGTGTACTCGCGCTCGAAGTGCTCCCAGTAGTTCGTGACTCCGAACACTCCGGAGCACCCGTCCAATGCGGCCCGCAGGCTTGCGGGATCCTCGAGGTCGCCCTGGACCACCTCGGCTCCGGCACACTGCAAGGCTGTCGCGGCCGCGGATTCGGGCTTTCGCGTGAGACAGCGGACGCGGTACCGCCCGCTCGAAAGAAGATAGCAAGCGACGCTGCCTCCCTGCGCGCCTGTCGCCCCAGTCACCAGGATAGTGCCGCCTGGCATGTTCCCCTCCCTACGGGAATTATAGCCTGCCGGCGGCTACTTCACGGGCACGGTGCACGACGCGGAGACTTCGCGGCCGTCCTTGCCGGTAGCGGTGAGCTTGAAAGTGGTGGTGCGCTTGGGGAACGCGTTAAAGCAACGAACCGGGGAGGGCTCGACCTCTTCGACCGGGGGATCAAGCCGAACCGCCTTCGCGTTCTCGACACCGTAGCAGACGATCACACGATCGCCCTTACGGACCTCGCCGCGCGCGGCGTAGAACTGTAGAATCTTGACCTCGGTTCCACCACTTCCCGGGAACGCTTTATGCCTGGCCGCCTCACGCTCGGTTTCGCTGCGTTCGAGATCGCTATTATCCGAGTAGCGGGTCAACCCGACGAATGCCAGGTAGCCGAGCGCCAAAACCGCGCCGGGGGCCGTGTACCACAGGAATCGCTTCATAGTGCCGGCAATTCCATGTTACCCGGGCGCATAATCGTAGCGTGATCGTAGGCGTAATCTCCGATACCCACGGTTTGCTGCGCGACGAAGCCATCCGGGCGCTCGCGGGTTCCGGGAGGATCGTTCATGCGGGCGACATCGGGAACCCGGGGATTCTCGAGGCGCTCTCGAAGATCGCTCCGGTTACCGCGGTCCGCGGCAATGTTGACCGGGAACGCTGGGCGGGATTCCTCCCTCTGGCCGAGACCATCGAAGTGGAGACCGCCACCGTGTACGTGCTGCACGATCTGGCGGACCTGGATCTCGATCCGCGCGCGGCCGGGATCCAGGCGGTCATCAGCGGCCATTCGCATCAACCTCTCAGTGAGATCCGGAACGGCGTGCTGTACCTGAATCCGGGGAGCGCCGGTCCGCGCCGCTTCCGGCTGCCGGTCACGCTGGCGAGGCTGCACGTGAATGGGACGAAGCTCCGCCCGGAGCTGGTTCCCCTGGCGGGTTGAGAGCGATTCGGGCCGCCATGACGACGAGGACGATCCAAACCAGATCGGCCACGAGCAGGTGTGCGAGTTGCATCCACACCGGCGCCAGCAGTGCGATGTTGACTGCGCCGGCGCAAAGCTGCACGAGCACCAGGCCCGCCAGCGCGGCCCCCTGCCGCTTCACAGCGGTGGACGGGCACGCTCTTACCGCCGAGGAGACTGCATAGAGCAGGTAAAACCCCGCCAACACCGCGAATGCCGGGTGCACCATCCGCAACCGCAGCAGGAAATGCGCGGCTGAGGAAAACTCTTCGGCGATCCCGGCGCCGAGCGAGCGGGCGGGAAACAGCGTGTCTCCGAGCGCCGCGACTGCGCCGGTCATACTCAGCAGCACGACGAGGGGCAACGCGGCAAGCAAGGTTGCCGGGATGTTCCGCCTGGTCAGCGGGACCTCCGCCCGCGTTGCCAGCCAGGCGGTCAACGTGAGGACGGCGAGCAGGACCTGGGTGTTGGCGAGATGCAGCGCCAGATAGAACGCGCGTCCGGCCGACGCGTTGTGAGCGACGTAGTCGAACAACACCAGACCGGCGCCCAGCAGAGCCTCGACGGCCAGAAACGCGAGAGACAGGCCCGCCAGCTTGCGGACACGGTGATGCCGCGGGAACTCGCGGCGGCTGAACACCCAGAGCCCGGCCACCGCGGCAATCGCCAAGCCGCTCATCAGGCGGTGCGTGTACTCAATAATGGCCGCCACGGTAGGCGCGTGCGGGACGATATCGCCATTGCATAACGGCCAGTGGCCGCCGCAGCCCGCGCCAGAACTCGTCGCACGGACGAGCCCGCCCCACAACACCACGAACACGCTATAGGCGAGCACGCCCCAGGCGTAGCGGCCGAAGCGGGCGTGCGTCGTTTGCCTCCGCGAGACGGCGTTCCCCTGCACTGTGCTCATGGCGACCAGTCTACTACCTACGGTACTGTTACCAAGGGCACTTTTGGGTTGCGTTTTTGAATGACATGCTGGCGCTAACCCTGCCACTCCCTTCACCGGGCCGGCATCGGGTTTGCCGGCCCGGCCTCTTTCAGCGCTGCTCTCCCGGGCTCCCCTCACGACGCCACAACGACTCAATGGCGCCGCGGTAGCGCGAGTAGAGATACGAGGTAATCAACAGGAAGATACCGAGCCCGGCGAATGCGGCCACGCGGTACATACCGCGAGTCATCTGCCACACATCGTACAGGTAGAGCTTGGCTACCACCGCGGCGATCAGCATGAGGCCGAGAATCCGGTTCAGCGCGGAGCGCTTTCTAAAACCGATCGCGACCAGGATAACGGCGTAGCCCGCCAGCAGAATCGAAATCGCGACGCTCTGAAGGTTCGCCACGTTGGGCGCCGAGGCGCTGCGCTCCGCCCAGGCCAGAACTTCGAGCGTCAGCCCCCACAAAAGAACGAAGTGTCCCGCGACGTAGGTAACCACCGGCGCCTGCCCGGTGCGTATCCAGTAGGCGGCGAGCCACAAGGCGACGGCAGCGGTCAGGAATGTCAGAAACCTTGCGTTCCCAAACGTCGCGTCCGCGTACATCCGGGAGTCCAGCGACAGCAGACGGATCGTCGTCAGGCCGAACACAGTCAGCGAGGCCCAGACCAAGCGCCGCCCGGTGGTGCGGGCCGCGATCCAGGCGAGGGCGGCGCCCTCCAGCGCCCAAGCCATGCTGATGCGGTACCCGGCGAACTGGATCGGTATGGCGAGCGTCGTGAACGAGAGCGCCACGCCCGCGTAGAAAGCCGCTTCGAAAGCATGGCGGCGGACCCCGCGCGCGATTCCGAGGTGCAGAAGCGCCAGCGCGGCGGCAAACAGCCCGAGGTAAGGATGGTATCCGCGTTCGAGCAGGTCGTAGCCCGCGCTGAAGTATGCCGCGGCGTTGAGCGCAACCATGGCGGCGTCCAGTTTCGCGTCCGTCTTCCCGGTGCGTACCCGCCACGGAGTCCAGGCCGAGAATATCAAGAACACCAGCGTCAGGCAGCCGAAGATTGCTTCGGGGCTATTGTGCTGCTTCAGCTCGAAATGCACGAAGGCATACGGCGCCCAGAAAGCCACCAGGCTCAGAAACGGCATTTCGCGCCAATCGCGCCAGGCCGCAACGGCGAGCGCCACCGCGGAGAGCGCGGCCGCGAGCGGAAGAACTGGGGTAACGTCCGGCATCGAAACCACCAGCAGTTCGATGACGGCCGCCGCCTGGACGAGCGGCGCCAACGGCCACAGCCGACCGGATACAAACAGAGCGTAGAAGGCCAGGGCGAAGATGGTCGCCGCGGCTTTGTCGCTCACATGGAATTCCGCGAGCCAGGAGCAGTACAAAACGGTCGCGGCCGGGAATGCGAGCGCTTCGAGGCCGCACCAGTTGCGCAAGCGCGCAATCGCCATTCCTCCGGCGCTGAGCAACAGCACGTAGCTTAGAAAAACCCACGGCCGGTCCTCCCCCGTGCTCAGCACCACCGGGGTGAGGTATCCGCCGGCCAGTCCCAGCGCGGCGATGGCGGGCGACCCGTATCGAAGCGCCAGTCCGCCCGCGGCCAGCGTATTCAACGCCATCAGGGCAAATACCGGACCCTGTGGAACAAGATGGTAGAATCCGAAGGCCGCGTAGAACGAGACATACAGGATGGCGATGCCCGCGCCGGCGATGCCCTGGGCAAAGACCTTCTGATCGCGCCGCCAAAACCAGTCCGCGAATCCGAGCGTGACGAGTCCGGCGAGGATGCCGAGAACCACGCGGCCCGGCTCGCCGATCCAGCGGTTATCCACTGCGTATTTGAAGAAGAACGCGACGCCCAGCACCAGCGTGATCACACCGATGCGATTGACCCAAAGCATTCCCATCCTGGATTCGAGCGGCGCGGCCATGCTCGCGCTGGCGGGCGGCTCCGCGGGCGGGGATGGGATGGCTGGAGCCGGCGGCGGCGCGGGGGACTGCGCCGACAGGGGCGGAGACGGCCGGGGACGAGCCGGCGCCTGCGTGACGGCCGCAATGCCCACGGCACGTTCGATCGCATCCAGCCGGTGCTCGATTCCTTGCTGCCGCCGGAGCAGCCGGGCAATCGCCTCACTCAGCGCATCCATTCGTTCTTCGTCGGGGCCAGCCATCGCGTTCATTGTACTGAATGCGGAATTAAAGGCACGCGGGTTACCGGCGGTTGTGCCATAATGAAGCCACAAAGGGGGTGAGATGACGCACTCCACGTTGACTGGTAGTTTGGGCGGACTCGCTTTAGGGCTGGTCCTCTCCGTGGAGGTTGCGCCGGCGCAGCTCCGCGCTGTTGGAAACACGCTGGTTTGGGGCAATCCCGAGCTCACTCCAGGGTCCGGCGCCACTTCGTCGAACCCGAACGGCGACGCCACGTCCCAGCGCGTGCGCTACTTTCTCTCGGGCAAAGTCATGCTGGAGGATGGCAGCCCGCCGCCGGAGCCGGTTGTCGTGGAGCGGGTCTGCGGAGCCACGCACAAACCCGGAGGGTACACGGATTCCAAGGGTCGCTTCAACTTCCAGGTGGGGCAGAATCAGGCGGACATGGTGGGCGAGGATGCCGGCATCGGGCCGGGCGACGTTGGCCCGGGCCTTGACGGAGCCGGTCGAAGCCCTGCTCGCTCCGCTGGCCCCGCTGGCTCTTCCAGTACCCTGGGCTCCGATTCAAGACTGATGAGCTGCGACCTTCGCGCCGTGCTTCCCGGTTATCGCTCCGACTTCGTGAATCTTGCCGGACACCGGTACATGGACGATTCCGACGTGGGCGCGATCATTTTGCACCGGCTCGGCAATGTACAGGGCACATCCGTCAGCGTGACCAGTCTCGAGGCTCCGAAGGACGCCCGGAAATCGTACGAGAAGGGCGAAGAGTCGATGAAGAAGGAGAAGTGGCCGGAGGCTCAGAAGCAGCTTGAAAAGGCGGTGGAGATCTATCCGAAATACGCCGCCGCCTGGTGCGACCTGGGCGAGGCTCGCTTGAAGCAGAGCAATACCGCGCAGGCGCGTGAGGCGTTTGCGCGGGCGCTGGAAGCCGATCCCAAGTATCTCAAGCCGTATCTGCCGCTGGCCACTTTGGCGATGGGCGAGCAGAAATGGCAAGAGGCGGCCGATACGACCGGCAAGCTCACGCGCCTGGATCCGGTGGACTACCCACAGGCGTGGATGTACAATGCGATCGCCAACGTGCACTTGCGGAACATGGATACGGCCGAGGAGAGCGCGCGCGGCGCGGTCAAGGCCGATGCCCAGCACCAGTTTCCCCGCTGCGAGTATGTTCTCGCCATTATCCTGGCCAGCAAGCAGCAGTATGCCGAGGCGCTGCCGCTCATGAAGAGCTACGTGAAGCGCGTGCCGAACGCACCCGATGCGGAGGCGGCCAAAGAGGAGATATCGGAGATAGAGAGCACTACCGGCAAGCAGCCGGCGGCGGAGCAGCCCGCGGCCCCAACAGCCACAAAGGCGCCCCGGACCGCGGCACGCTGAAGCGCGGCCGCGCGCGATGCTCCTCTGTTGCACGAGTCGGACCGCGTTTCCGGTACCCAACGAGGAACCCAGGGCAAGCCGGTTCCCGGCGCGTGTGCCATAATCAAGCCACAAGGGGGGCGTGATGCAGCATTGGTCGCTAGGCAGCTTGGGAGGGCTCGCCGTAGGGCTGCTCCTCTCGGTACGGGTCGCGCCAGCGCAGGGCCGCATGGGCGGGGGCATGCCGAGCCCGAGACCCACCCCTCCCAGGACCAGTCCAAGTTCCAATCCCAGTCCGGTGAACACCAACAGCACCACCACGCCCCAGCCGGCGCGCGCTACTTCTTCTCGGGCAAAGTCATGCTGGAGGATGGCAGCGCGCCACCGGAGCCGGTTGTCGTGGAGCGGATCTGTGGAGCGGCGCACAAACCCGGAGGGTACACGGATTCCAAGGGCCGCTTCAGCTTCCAGGTGGGACAGGATCAGCAGGAGATGGTGGGTGAGGATGCCAGCATCGGGCCGGGCGACGTTGGGCCGGGCCTTAACGGAGCCGGTCGAAGCACTGCTGGCTCCGCAGGCCCCACTGGCTCTTCCAGTACTCTGGGCTCCGATTCCAGGATGATGAACTGCGACCTTCGCGCCGTGCTTCCCGGTTATCGCTCGGACTTCGTGAATCTCGCCGGACACCGGTACATGGACAATCCCGACGTGGGCACGATCGTCTTGCACCGGATCGGCAATGTACAAGGCACATCCATCAGCGTCACCAGCCTCGAGGCTCCGAAAGACGCCCGGAAATCGTACGAGAAGGGCGAAGAGTCGATGAAGAAGGAGAAGTGGCCGGAGGCTCAGAAGCAGCTTGAAAAGGCGGTGGAGATCTATCCGAAATATGCCGCTGCCTGGTGCGACCTGGGCGAGGTTCGCTTGAAGCAGAGCAACGCCGCGCAGGCGCGTGAGGCGTTTGCGCAGGCGCTCGAAGCCGATCCCAAGTATCTCAAGCGGTATCTGCCGCTGGCCACTTTGGCGATGGGCGAGCGGAAATGGCAAGAGGCGGCCGATACGACCGGCAAGCTCACGCGCCTGGATCCGGTGGACTACCCACAGGCGTGGATGTTCAACGCGATCGCCAACGCACACCTGCATAACATGGATGCGGCCGAGGAGAGCGCGCGCGCCGCGGTCAAGGCCGATACCGGGCACCAGTTCCCCAGGTGCGAGTATATTCTCGCCGTTATCCTGGCCAGCAAGCAGCAGTATGCCGAGGCGCTGCCGCTCATGAAGAGCTACATGAAGCACGCGCCGAACGCACCCGATGCGGAGACGGTCAGGAAGCAGATCTCGGAGATGGAAAAGACGGCCGGCGAGCAGCCCGCCGCGGCGCATCCGCAGCCCCGGCAGCCATAGGGGCACCCCAGCCCCTGGCAGGCTGGAGAGCCTGCCGTGCGATCTCCCTCTTGCGACTATTCCAACTCGAAGTCGGCGTGGCGAGGCTCGGAACTGTTTCCGGCCGAATCCGTGGCCGTCAGCTCGACCTTGTATGAGCCGGGGGTAAGCTTCTCCAGAGGCAATCTGAGGCCGAGCGGGATCACGGAACTTCCCGCGATTTGCTGGCTGGACACGTCCACGGACCCTGAATCCACCTTTGTCTCGCCCGTCTTGCGGTCGATGAACTGAAGCCTGACCTCAACCGCCGGCGGATTCGCGCCCGCGGCTGGCGGCTCATAGATTTCCACGTACGCCACTGCCTTGTCCGTGCTCTTGAACCGGTTGTCGCCCGAAGGGATGATGTGCAGACCGCGAGTCACGAGCGGTACCCGGTCCTCGAGCAATGCCGCATCGAGCCCGGCAGTGGTTTCCGACATCTGATAGATCTGGTCGCTGAGCGCTATGCCGCTCAGGCTGAACTGCGTGGCGTCCCAGGGGTCGATCACAAGCGGTGCCTCGACCTTGCCGAAGTTTTCGCCGCCCGCGCTGAACACAAGCTTCAGATTATACTGGCCCGAGGCCATTTCCACCTGGTCCTCGTAATGGAGCGGCTGCTGTGCGAACTGCTCCCATTCCTTCTTGTTGCTGAACTCGAGGTTCACCGTGTCGCTGAATCGCGCCGCGACAGCGCCATCCGGTGCATACGCCACTCCCAGCACATCGACCGCCGTACGGAGCTTGCCCTTGGACTTCACCGGCTTGACCCCAGCCAGGGGAATCTCCATCGCCAGGTTTACCCGCGCGGTATTCCTCGAACTATAGAAGAACGGAAGCTCCATGAAAGCGCTAGCGCTTCCCGCCTGCGAAGCGGCGGCGGCCAGATGACTCTCGAGGGCCTTCTCAATGGGAGTTCCAGCAAGCAAGTCCGCCGGCTTCACATTGCAATACCCGCTGCGCGCCCGCACCTCTGTTCCGCCGCGAGCCACTTTGACTTTCAGGGTATGGCAGCTCCCCTCCGCCGATTCTGCCGGGGAGTAGCCGAGCATATAGTATTCGTCTTGTTCGCGGCCGATCCTTTCCAAGCCGCCCAACAGGTCATTGGTGTTAGCGATAACGAAACCGCCGGTACCTGTTGCCAGCGCGTACAGAACCTCCTGATTTGTCGAGACGCTCTTAGGGAATTGCGGGATAAGCGTGCGGGCCTGGCTATAGATGTCGAGCCGGAAGGCCGTTGACGGAATCGCGATTACATTGTTGCCATACGCCACGCAGGTGTTTCCTAAACCGCAGCCCGTGCCGCCGCCCGTGTTCCCTGAACCGCCCTTCCCGCCCGAGGAACCGCCGCCACCTGTACCGCCTGTACTGCCCGAACCGCTCTTTCCGCCCGTGCCGCCGCTGGACCCGCTGGACCCGCTGCCGCCCGGCGCTGGCGCTGGCGCTGGCGCACTGCCGCCGCCCCCACGGGCCTGTCCCGGGTCCGCGAATGACGCCGCGAAGGGTCCGAACCGATGGGCCGGCCGCAGGTACGATTGCGGCGGCAGCGAGCTCGTATCCGCAACCAGGCCGCGCACGTCGACCGGATAGACTGCGACGTTGGCCTTGTTGCACGCATTGATCGCGGCGGTTAATTCGGACGTGTACTCCGGCGTGAGCAGAAAGCCGGAGCTGAACAGAACCATCGTTTTCCGGCCGGGCACGGATGCGAGATTCTTGGCCATGCTTTTCACCGCAAGCAGCATGCTGCGGATGCCGAAATCCAACTCGGCCCGGCCTATGGGCGGCATGCCGGCGGACGCGACCAGCTCCGGAGAGTTCGCCGAGCTCGGCGTGTTCGTGGAAACCACCGAGCGCTGCACTCCCGCGACGGCCTGTTTTAGCCGTTCGCTGTCCGCTGTGAAGTTTTGCGCAACACTAATCGAGCCGCCGTAATTGACGATGGCTATGAGCCGTTTCGGACCGGCGTTGCTGTCGATGAACTTCGCCGCCGCCTGCCGGGCTCGAACCTGTTCCCCGGGTTTCATGGTCGAGTTGTCAAAGAACAGGACCAGATAGCGTGGCGGAGCGTTCGGCGAGGATGCGGGCTCCGCTTCGAACGAGAAGCTCTTGAGGGTTTGTTCCGCGCCGTCTTCCCAGACGCGAAAGTCCTTGGCCGTCAGATCGCGAACGTAGGTTCCCTTCTTGTCGGTTACGACAGCGTCTACCAGAACCAGCCGCGCTTCTGTTCGAATAACCGGCGCCGATTCGGCCGGCGCCTGGGCATTGGCCTGAGGAACTCGTGCCGAGCCGCCAGCGAGGCAGAGCGCCCCTGCCAGGTACAATATGGAAGACCGCATGCAAAAACCTCCTTTACGAAATCTGAGCGACGACCTAACGCCGGTCCGCAGGTCAATCCTACTCTTTTTGCCTGTCGAAAGGAAATTGAATTCCTTCGAGCCAAGGCCGAATTGCCGTTACCTTACGGGATCTGGACAGCGGCGTTCTGCGCGGACATGAGCTGCCCTTCGGCATCTCGTACGATCAACCGCACGGCGTAGCTGCCTGATTTAACGTCAAAGCTTTCCCTTACGGTAATTCCGGAGCCCAATCTGGTTGCCAGGGTTTCATCCCGGAAACGCATTTGGACGGTTTTCGAGACCGCAGCCACGTATATCCCGTTACTGTCGAAAAGGCCGGAAACGATGGTCAGATCGTTCCGGTTGCGTCCATCGGCTTTACGGAAGCGAATCTCCTTCACGTTCACGTGCGCAAGAACGGAGAGCTTGGCGGTTGCCTCGCTGGACTTGAAGAACTGGGTTTGCAAGTCGACCGGAAGGTCGTGCATCTCCTCGCGGGAGAAGAGCGCATCTTCGATCTCCCGCTTGGCCTCCTCGGCGGGGTCTGCACCATGAGATGGCGCGAAATAGCCGCGGCGCGCCTCGAGAGTCAGACCCTTCGAATCCTTTAGCGTGACCTTCAGAGGGTGCATGCGGCCATCCATTTTCAGGTTCTGCGGAGAGAACCCAAGCACATAGATGTACTCCGGCCGGCTGTCCACCCGGCGGAAGCCTTCGTCGAGGTCGTTGCTGTTGTGAAAGAACGTGCCGCCGGTTCCCGTCGCGACGTCGGACAGCACCCCCAACTGCGCCGTGGCGACCCGGCGTTGATAATCCGAACTGAGGAACTGACCCGTCACCTGCAACGAGGTTGCCTGGGTTTCCATCTGTTGTGCAGCCATCTGGTCCAGCTTTAGCTGTTGAGGGGAGTCGGTATGAGCATTCGACAGGTTCAAACCGGGGGCCCCGGATATGCTTGGTGTCCCGCTGGTCTCGGCGGCGCTTTCAACGGTGGCGTACAAGCCGCGCGCGTCCAGAGAGCTCACGGTGACGTTGGATCCGATCGCGGTATCCAGGAGTTGGGCCACGTCGTGTTGACGATCCGAGGTAAGAAAGAATCCCGGAGAGACGAAAACCACGCTGCGTTGCCCCGGCATCACGGAAACTCTACGGACCACCTGCCGCATGACCTCTAAGGTCCGGCGGATTTCGTCGTCTCCGAGTGTCAGCGCTCGAGTCGCGGCCTGCTGCACCTGGTTCTGCACCGCCGGTATCTCCTTGGCCTCGGAGGGGTTCCTACCAAGACATATAAATGCCTGCTGCGTGGCAATGCCCATGGCCTGCGGATCGCTGACGTTCAGGATCTGGTCCGCCATAAAGTAGCTGATGTCCGGGCATCCCCGCGCCGATGCCGGGTCGGGCCTCGGGCTGAGCCGCAATAGGGTTTGGCTCAAGCTGGCACGGTCGTTCGTGAAATCGAGCGTCGTCTGACCGGACGTCGTATAGATTGCCGCGCGAGCCGCCGGCCCGAGCGAGGCGTTCAGATGCCTTTGAGCGGCATCGCGTGCCGTCGCCAGTTCGCCAAAACTGAGATGGACGTCATCGAAGAGGTACGCAACGTAACGCTCGGGGATTACGGCCGGGGCCACTTGCCCCGGAGTCTGCCCGGCCGCTGGCGCCTGTGTAGCCACCGGCGCTTCCGTGGCCGCCGGAGTTCCCTTGGGTGCGGAAACCGTCGCGTCCGCGCCGACCGATTTCTCGACAGAAAACTTGGTGATGAACTGGGCTTTGCTCCCGTCGAACAACTGGAAGTCTTCCTTGTTGAGATTTCCGACCGCGCGGCCCTGCCGGTCGCGCACGACCACAGGCACCAGCACCAGATTGACTTTGACCTTGAAGGACGCCGGCTCGTCCTGGGAGGTCAGCTCCGCCACATTCTTATCGGCGGGCGCCGGCGCGTTGGTGCTTGACTGCGCTTCCGCATTTCTCAAGCCACCGAGAAACGCCAGGAAACAAAAAAGCAGATAAACACGAATTTCCATTTTGCCACCCTGGCGAATATGATTATACAGCCCAACCGTCTCCAAGGCGTGCTTTTTTCTCATTTCATAACGCGACCGATTCGAGCGGCCAGGGAAAAAGCCAACTCTGGCTCCGTCGGACACACAAAAGCCTGGAAGTGCCTAATTTCAAGCGAGTTCTCATGCAGCTCTCCGCCCCCTCCTTCCTGCGATCTGTTTGCTTACTCGGCTGCCGCGCCTCATCCGATCGGCACCCCCAACGCCGCAATCCGCCGCACCATGCTTCCAAACAGCCACCGCGTCAGATAGCTCTCTGCCAACAGCAGCCCGTAGTACCGCGCTGGTTCCGCAGGGGCGCCCGGAGTGTCCCCAGATTGTTTCACAGCTCTTTCACAGCTCCGTTACCAGAGAGAATCTCAGAAACCGCCGCGAGGCCGGTACCCCGTCCGGGCGCATATCCGATACTTCTTCCCTACGTCCGACGGGATCTCCACCGCGATTTTGCGAAAGTCCTCGTTGGGATTCGGCTGCGGGTAATACGTCACGGTGTAGGAGCTACCGAGCGCCTCGCGAATGGCCTTGAAAGCCTCGACCTGCTTCTGCCACGTCCTGGCGAAGAATACCTGGCCGCCTGTCCTGCGCGTGATGCGCTTGAAGACGTTCGCGGAGATCGGGTCCTTGTTCAGTTCGCTGGTCGAAATCACGTAGATCGGAACGCCCTCGTCCTCGGCCACGGCGCGCACGTCATCGGGAGCGAGCAGGCTCGCGTTGTCCGGCCCGTTCGTGAACACGATGACCACCTTGCGGCCGGGCACTTTGCCGGCATCGCGGAGCGTCAGCAGCAGCGTGTTGTAGAGCGCCGCATCGTCGCCGGCGACGGCCTGGCGCAATCCGAAAATCGCCTCATTACGGTCATGCGAGAGCGGCGCGGCGCGGCTCAGGTTGCGGCTGAAGGTGTAAACGGCGACGGAATCGGCGCGGTCCAGGCCGCGCACAAAATCCGCAATTGCATCCGAGGCGTACACGAATCCCCGGTACATGTAGTTGCTGGTGTCGAACAGGACGAAAACGTTAGTGCCCACCAGCGGGTCGGCGCGCGTGTCGCCGATCGCGCCCTTGACGGGCTCCTTTTCGGCCAACAACAGAGGCCGGGTGGTGCCGTCTTCCATCACTCGAAGCGCCGGTTTGCTTCCTTCGGCAAAAGTCGCCAGCTTCTGCGCGATCCCGTCCTCGAAAATCCGGAAATCCGCCGGTTTCAGCCCGTTGATGTAGTGGCCTTTGCTGTCGGTGACGGTGAAGCTAAGAACCACCATGTCCACCTTCACCTTGAACACCGTGCTCGGCCGTTCCTGGGCGTTCAGGGCACCGCCGCACAGGCTCGCCGCCACCAGGGATGCTGTTGCGTATCGCTTCACAGCTTCCTCCCGAAAAAATCCGAGGACACGTCTGCGCGCGTCCGCAAGCTGAACATTCCGCGTAATCAGCCCGGAGTGTCCCCGGATTCTTTCATCATCTATTGAAAAGACGCCTTCTGGTCGGTATCCATCTGCATTCGCAATTTCAAACGCACATCGTCACCCACCGCGCGGAGCGAACGGAGCAGCGCCGGCCAATCCTCCAGGTGTGTGGCGAAGATTCTCTCGACCGTCTGCTCGGTCCACTCCGGGATGAGCACGTTGAGCTGCGACGGCGGGACATGAACCGAGTCCGCCAGCGCCGCCCAGTACAGAATCGAGGACTCCCAGCTCTCGGCCATGATCCGGCTGGAATAGCCCATCAACGCCGGGAAGGTCCGGAGGTAAAGCAATTCCGGCCGGTACGAATTGGTCAGCGTCGGCTTCGGCGTGCCGAAAGCCCGGGAAATGGCCAGGTAGTTGACGAGGTCGGGCGCATGCTGCTCGAGCTGGCGGATGTCGGCAGCGAAAGGTCCGGGCTCGTGGCCGCGTTCCAGCATCTTCCGAGCGATCATGAAAAGTTCGCAAGGGGTGATATTCTCGATCGCCATGCGGACGTGCCCTCCGGACAGCATGCTTTCCACTCTGCTGACGCGCGCCGGCGTGGTCAACTGCCCCAGAACATTCGCAATCTGGCCGCGCAGCGCAGGATCGAACGCCGCTTCGGCCAGCAAAGATTCGGCAACGCGCATGTGCAAGCCCACCCAGTGCAATTGGGCCGGAGTCACCCTCCACCAGCGCGGAATTTTCGCGCTCAAAATAAGTTGCGGCACCAGGTCGCCCCAAACCAGCGCCTGCCCGCGCGAAGGCACCAGGAAATTCTGCTCGGCCTCGGCCAGCGCGTAGGGCAGGTCGGCCAGCGACCCCATGAGCCTGCCCCCGAAGCTGGACGGCCAGCCGGCGCCGGCCAACTGTGTGGGCTTCCAGGTCCAGTTCGGGCCGGACACGCCGACAAAGTCGTGGCTGCGCACAAACAGCGGATTGGTCAGCAGAAGCTGTGCTGCGGGCGGAGCGTAATGGACATAGTTGAGCCCGACCAGGGTGTCGCGCAGAAAAGGCACCAGCAATCCGCGACGAAACTCTCGGAGCTGGTCGGCGTTGCTGCCGATGGGAGCGGTTGCATTAACGATATCGATCCTGCGCTCGGTTTCGATGTGCCGCTCCGCCCAGTACCCGAACGAGAGTATGTTCTTCTCACGAGTCGTGAGGCCGGCTCGCAGCGCCTCAGTTTCCGAGCTTTGAGCGGTCAGCCGGCCCAACAGGACCGTGTTCAACCTCTCTTTGGAGCCCGCCGCGATGTTGTCGTTCAACTGGAACAGGAAATCGAGGGACATCAGCCGCTGCGCCTCGAAAATCCGGATCATGTCTTGCATCAACTGGGCCTGCGTGCCCGCATCATTCGTCTCCGACGTTCCAGCAAGCAGTTCGATGATGCGATCCTGCGGCGAGGCAGCCTCCGGCGAACGGCCGGCTTTCAGCAGCAGCATCACGCCGTTGCGGCCGGCGTCGAACAGCTCGCTCTGGGACCGGATTTCGGCGAACGGAGCGACAATCCCTGCCAGGGTCGGGTCGGCTTCAGCCGACGGAATCGAACCCTGCCGGCAGAAAATAGCCCACAACCCGGCCAACGCTTGAAAGATGCCGGCGGCGTCGGCGCGCTTCTCGGTGTCAGCATTGCGGCTGACTGCCCGGGCGGCATCGAGGTATCGGACCACGGTCTGATCGCTGACACCGGGCGACTCGCTGAAGATCGGGTATTGCGAGCCGTACGCCGGGAAGTCCTGGATCAGGCGGTCGACCGTTGCTGGCGCAAACGGCTTGGCGCGTCCGCGGTCGAGGTCGCTCAGCGCCATGAATATCTTCAGCGGCTCGTTTTCGATCGATCCCCGGGTGAGCCCGAACAAGGCTTCCAGCACATCGTCCGGGTCTTTCCAGCCGGGAGTGGCGCGAGTCGACGGGCTAGCGTGCTTGCCACCCGGACGGCTTACAATCAGATTTCTCCACACCTCCAGGCTGCCGGGGATGTGCGGCTTTCCGTCCGGGTCGAGGCGCAGGCGTGTGGTAAGCAGCATCATGTCGGCATCCGACCGAAAAACCGGGGGCAAAAGGCCCGGGCTCGCCGCTTGGCCGCGAATAGCGAGATAAAACCGCTTCAGCCGCTGCGGTTCGGTGAGATATTCCTTCACCGGGCCGTTCACGCGCGCGAGCGCGTCATAGTAGCTGGCCATCCAGCCGTCGTCAGTCGCGATCAGCTTGTCGAAGAAAGCCGTGCCCTGTCCGGGCGAAATCCCCACCAGTTCCGCCCACATTGCAGCCGACCGGTCCCCGCCGGGCACGACCGCCTTGCCGTTCCTAATCTCGAACATGCCGCCGAAGAAGTCCAGCACGTGCGCGAACGCTTTGATTCGCTCCACCGGTATCGACTTGCCAAAGGCGTCCGCGGTAGCGGGGTCGAGCTTCGCAATGCCAAGGTAGGCGCGGCACAGAGTGGGATCTCTGAGCAGCACATCGATGGACCCGCCTTGTTTTTCCTTTGCCGCCAGCCAGAACTCGGCTCCGTAGACCACCGGCACCCGCGCCGCCTTGTAACCGTAAATAAACGGGCGATTCGTGCGCAGCGCCTGCTCTAGTTGCGCGATCGGGAAACCCGAATCGATCGTCAGAAACGCCTGGCTGGCATTGACGTTCTCGAGCACCACGTCGCCCCCGCAGCCGCTTCGCATGCCGTAACCGAGAATCCGCAGGAGCTCTCCCACTTGGGCGGAATCGCAGGTTTCGATGCGAATCGTCCTGGATTCGCCCGCGAATTTGGTCAGTTCGCGCGCCTGCGAGAGGTAACGCACGATGAGCTTCATGTACTCGGTGGGATCGAGGGCCTCGCCGCCGGGGGAGGCCTGATATCCATTCGTCACCACGTTCCGGGCAATCGCGGGAAGAATCTCTTCGACGGCAAGCCCGGGGGGAAGCCCGGCCATCCGGAAAAACGAGCCCAACGGTCCCGGAATCTCGATTGTCTGGAGCGTCAGTGGCCCCTGATGTAGCCCCTTATCTTCAGGCACTCCGCCCGGCCAGTCCTTGCCACCGGCCTCGCGATAAACCAGAAAATGCCTCTCCGCGGCGGCCCGATCACCCTCTATCAGATCGAGGAGGACAAGCCGCCGGGCGATGCGCGCGCGCGCGTCGCCGTCCGTTTTCAGAAGGGCCAGCGCCTCCCGGTACACGTCCCGCGCCTCGGGGTCTTCATAGCGTTCGAGGAACTCGGCGTAGCTCTGGAGTGCAGCCACGTCTTGCGGGTTGGCGCGGACGGCCTGCCGCAGCGCGGTGCGCGCTCCGAGCGCATCCCCGTTCCGCTCGAGGGTGCGCGCATCGGCGCCTGTATCCGGACCGGCGGCTATCGAGTTCAAGCCGAAAAGAATCAGCGCAACCGAGGCAAAGGCCGGCATGGGTGCCTCCTCCTTTAGTAGTGCTGCCTAGTTTAGTGAGGATTTGCGCTTGGCCACCCTGTTCGGCGTCGATTATACACCCAACCGCCTCTATCGGAGCCGTTTGTCTCATTGTTCCCATCCCAGGGGCCATGCTCCCGAACAACCGCCACGTCAAATGGTTCCCCGTCGCGGTATTTCGCTTGATGTCCTCGTCACTCCGAGGTAAGGTCCAGTTAGCTCCCGATATTGCCCATTATGAGGACCTAAATGACTGATTTGATGGTTGTTCCGCATGCCGCCGAATGGCAACGGCTGAAGGGCCCGGTGCTGAAGAGCGTCTCGTGGCTACCAGCACCAGATTGACTTTGACCTTGAAGGACGCCGGCTCGTCGCGGGAAGTCAGCTCCGCCACATTCTTGTCCGCGGGCGCCTGCGCTCCGGCGGTTGACTGCGCCTGGGCATTTCCCGGGTTGCCAAGAAACGCCAGGAAACAAAAGAGCACACAAAACGGGAATACGCGAACGCTCGCCATCCGCTTGGCCTCCGTGTCAATCATACTCCCCAGACCCGGAATTGATCGTGCGATTTCTGGCCTCGCGGGAGGCCTACCTGGGTGTGTATGCGACCGCGTCGATCTCCACGCGCATGGGCGGTGCCACGAACTGCGCCTCGACGGTGGTTCGGGCCGGCTTGTGCGCGCCGAAAAACTCGGCGTAGACCTCGTTCATCGCGGCGAACTCGCGCCCATCGGCGAGGTACACCGAGCACTTGACGACGTCGGCCAGCGATGCGCCGCAGCCCTCGAGAATGCGGCGGATGTTCGTGAGGACGAGCCGCGTCTCGTGGCGTATGTCGCCGAACGAAAGCTGGTTCGTCGCCGGGTCCACCGGCCCCTGGCCGGATACGTAGATGAAATCGCCGGCGCGCACGGCCGGGGAGTACGGGCCGAGCGGCTTCGGCGCGCCCGGCGGGATGATTCGTTCGATCATCGGCCTACTCGCCGCCCGGCATGGGGGTCTTCTTCCGCGGGGCGCGGCGGGGGCGCTGGGTGGTGCTCGAAGCGGCGCGGCCCTCGGCCGGCTTCCTCGCACGCTTGACGCCGGTCGTCCGGCGCGCGCGCTTCGGCTTCGGCTGCTCCATCAGAGCCGGAGTCTGGTTCGATTCCGGCTGCTTCTCCTCGATCTCGCCCGGAAGCTCCTCGGGCTGCGGCTCGGGCGCGGGTGGATAGAACTCGGCGCCCAGGTACACCAGCAAGCCGCGCTCTTCCTCGGGCTCGACGCGGACCACGAGCTTGTCCTGCGCGAAATTGAGCAGTTCGCTGAACTCCTGGAAACCGAAGAGCCGCGGGTCAAAGTCGGGGTGCTCGGCCCGGACCCAGTTCTCGAGGTCTTCCGCCATGCAGCCGGCATCCATCTCGATTCGGTGCGTTTCGAGAATGTCGCGCAGAACCGGGAGCGCCTCTTCGGGCTTGTGCGCCGGCTCTTCAGCCTTGGCCTCGGATTTGCGCTCAATGACATAACGGCCCTCGGCGCCGCTCACATCCACGTAGCCGGCGTCCTTGAGCTTCTCGACAAAGTCGGTGAAGGAGCCGGCGCCGAACGCCTTCTCGCTGAAGGTGGCGTCCAGTTGGAGCATGGTGGATTTCAACAACCCGAGCTGCGGAGTCACCTCACGCCGCTCGAGAACCTGAAGGGCCCGTTCCACCAGCGGCATCGCCTGAGCCAGTTCGAGCGGGGCCGGCCGGTGCCGCTCGCGCCGCCGCCCGTGCTGTTGCTGCTGTAGTTGCCGCGGCTCGAGCTGCGACTGCGGGGGACGCGCCTCCGCCGGCTGAGGCTGCTGCGGCGGTGGCTGCTGCGGCTGATGGCGTGGCGGCTGCTGCCGCGGCTCGTCGATCAGCGATTCGAAGCTGATGAATTCGTGGCAGTTCTTCTGAAGGATCGTGCTCGTGAACGCGCGGCCGCCCACCACGAAGATGATCTTGCCGTACTCCTTGAGCTTGTTCACCAGCGGGATGAAGTCGCTGTCGCCGCTGATGATTGCGAAGGCATTGACGTGTTCATGGGTAAACGCCATCTCGAGCGCGTCGAGGGCGAGGTTGATGTCGGCGCCGTTCTTGTCTCCGCGGGGAGAGGGGATCCGCTGCACCATCTGCACAGCATTCTCGGCCATCTGCCGCTTGGCGCCTTCCTGACGGCCCCAATCCGCATACGCGAATTTGGCCACGATGTCGCCGCGTTCCTTCAGCGAGTCGAGCACCAGTGAGATATCCAGCTCGCGCTGGAGGGTGGATTTCACGCCGATCTCAATGTTGTCGTAATCGACGAACACGGCGATTTTCAATTTCTCATTCATAACGAGGTTCGTTTGTCCTGTATGGAAGCGAGGCTGCGTTGGACGGGCGTATTCAGGCAGGCTGCTCGACCGAAGACCGGATAAACCGGACGATTTCCTCGAGCGATGCGCCCGGCTGGTACACCGCTGCCACGCCCTGCTTCTTCAATTTAACGGCATCTTCATCGGGAACGATGCCACCTACGATGACGAGTACGTCCGTCATCTCGTTTTCACGGAGCAGTTCCATCACGCGCGGAACGATCGCATTGTGAGCGCCCGAAAGGATCGAAAGTCCGATCGCCTGGACGTCCTCCTGCAATGCCGCGTTGACGATCATCTCCGGAGTCTGCCGCAAACCCGTGTAGACGACCTCCATGCCGGCGTCCCTGAGCGCGCGGGCGATGATTTTCGCCCCGCGGTCATGGCCGTCCAGCCCGGGTTTCGCGATCAACACTCGGATGCGGTCCATAAAAGCTGCTAGCTGCCAGCTTCCCCTACAGGATACTCTTTTCCTGGTACGTGCCGAATACCTGCTTGAGCTCCTCCGAGATCTCGCCCACGCTGGCATAGGCGCGGACCGCGTCCAGAATGAAGGGCATCAGGTTTGCGCTGCCCCCGGCGGCGCCTCTCAGCGCATCGAGCGCCGCGGTCACCCGCGCCTTGCCGCGGCGTTTGCGGAGCGCTTCAAGCTTTGCAACCTGGATGTCCGAAGCGCTCTCGTCGATCTCGAGGAGCTCGATGGGCTGGCTCCGGCGTTCGGCGAACGCGTTCACCCCCACGATCTTCCGCTCGCCGGATTCGACCGCCTGCTGGTATTCGAAACTGGCCTGCGCAATCTCGCGTTGGGGGAAACCGGCCTCGATGGCCGGAATCATCCCGCCCATTTCGTCGATGCGGCGGATGTAGCCGTTGGCTGCCGCTTCAACCTCACAAGTGAGGCGCTCGAGGAAGAAGCTGCCGCCCAGCGGATCGGCCGTGCCGGCGACTCCGCTTTCGTGAGCGATCACCTGCTGCGTCCGGAGCGCGAGCGTGACGGCCTGCTCGCTGGGAAGGGCATAGGCTTCATCCAGCGAGTTGGTATGGAGCGATTGCGTTCCGCCGAGCACGGCCGCGAGCGCCTGGAGCGTCGTGCGGACCACATTGTTGTACGGCTGCTGCCAGGTGAGGGAACAGCCGGCAGTCTGCGTGTGAAACCGCAGCTTCCAGCTCCGCTCATCCCGCGCGCCGAAGCGCTCCCGCATCACATGGGCCCAGATCCGCCGCGCGGCGCGGTACTTCGCGATCTCTTCAAAAAAATCGTTGTGCGCGTTGAAGAAAAAGCTCAGGCGGCCGGCGAAGGCGTCGGCGTCGAGACCGCGCGCCAGGGCCCATTCCACGTACTCGATGCCGTCGCGCAGCGTGAAGGCAAGTTCCTGCACTGCGGTCGAACCCGCTTCGCGAATGTGATACCCGCTGATCGAGATCGGGTTGTAGCGCGGCGCCTCGCGCGTAGCGAATTCGATCGTGTCCGTGACCAGGCGCATCGACTCGCGTGGCGGGTAGATGTATTCCTTCTGCGCGATGTACTCCTTGAGAATGTCGTTCTGGAGGGTGCCGGAGAGGCGGTCCCACGAGGCGCCCTGTTGCTCGGCGACCGCGAGATACATGGCCCAGACGACCGCCGCGGGCGAGTTGATGGTCATCGAGACCGTAACCTCCGCAAGCGGGATGCCGCGGAACAGAGCCTCCATATCCTCGAGCGAGCAGATGGAGACGCCGCACTTGCCGACCTCGCCGAGCGACTGCGGATGATCGGCGTCGAGACCCATCAGGGTGGGGAGATCGAAGGCCACCGACAGGCCGGTCTGCCCCTGCTCCAGCAGGTAGTGAAAGCGGCGGTTGGTCTCCTCCGGCGTGGAAAAGCCCGAGAACTGGCGCATGGTCCAGAACCTGCTCCGGTACATGTCCGGATGGATGCCGCGAGTGTAGGGGAACTCTCCGGGATATCCCAGCTCGGTCGGGAAATCGAGATGCGCGATGTCGTCCGGGCCGTAGACCCGCCGGACTGGGATGCCGCTCAGCGTCGTGACGGGCCTCTCCGAAATTCCGGATCCGCCAGCCCCCCGTAATTGACCCATTTGCTTCATTTTACTCCCCGGGCGGGTATCGGGAGCGGAGGCCGCGAATGACGTATGATGGTTGCCTGGACGCGTACATCATGAACAACAACAAACGGGTTTGCTTTATCCTCCATGTGAAGAAGCACAGGTTGGCGGAGTACAAGGCGCGCCACAAAAAGGTGTGGCCCGAGATGCTCGAAGCTCTGCGCCAGACGGGCTGGCACAACTACTCGCTTTTCCTCCGGGAAGATGGAATGTTGATCGGCTACCTGGAGACTCCCGACTTCGAGAAGGCACTCGCGGGCATGGCCGCCAAGGAAGTCAACGGCCGCTGGCAAGCCGAGATGCGCGAGTTTTTCGAGGACCCGGAAGGACGGCCGGCCGACCAGCAGATGTCGTCTCTCGAGGAAGTCTTCCATCTGGATTAGGCACACCGTTACTGAATTTCGGCAGCCTGTTGAACTGCGTTGCTGACGCGCGCGGCTCCGTTCCGAGCCATGACTGGGAAGGAACGGTTGTTACTGGCTGTCGGATGAATCGGGATCTGCGGAATCATCGCCTACCGGACGGAGCAGGCACGGCCCCGGCGGTTTTCCCCTTGACTTTTGGGTTAACCGGCGTTAATACTTTACGTATCGGAGGGGGCGTCACACTTATTCTCTCTGCGCTCGCTGACGCAGGTGAGTCATGTCGTTCCTGCTTGGGGGGCAAGTATGAGTTCGCCGAGATTAATCCCGGCGTCAGAAGGATTTTATTCCTGGGATGCAGTAGAATCGCCGGTTCGGATCCACCTGTCATTGGCCGTTGTCGAACGGCTTCGAGCCACCGTCGTCGAGGCTTTCGGGGCGGTGGAGAGGGAAGAGACCGGTGGTATTCTCGTTGGAAGGCGGACGCGGTCCGCGACGGGAAGGCCAGTCGTCGAGATAGTTGATTTCCAACCCGTTCCTTGCGGTCACCAGAGTCTGTACATCGTTTCTCACAACGATCAGAGCTTGTTTGAGGAACATTGCGAGGCTCTGTCCGCGAGTCCGGCAGGCACGGTCGCAGTCGGGTTCTACCGGTCGCGGTACGGCGGCCCCATTCGTCTCGATCACACCGATGCCGCGCTGGCCTACCAGTTATTTCCGACTCCCGAGAGCGTCTTCCTGGTCATGCGTGAGTCGGATCCGCAGTCCATCACCGCCGGCTTCTTCACCTGGGAAACGGGCGGCACGCTGCAGACGGACTGCAGCTCGCTGGAATTCCCGCTTAACGCGGCGGCGCTGAGCCAGATGGAGCGGCCGGCGCCGGCGCCACTTGCGCCTCCCCCCGCGCCACGGCCGGTGGAACACTATAGCCGTGCCATATCCGCGCGCCAGGAAAACGGTCCCGTGCCGGCGCCACCGCGGGCCGAGGCGCCGCTCGCAAAGCGCGCAACTGCGTGGAGCCCGCGGCAATATGCTTTTCTCGGGGGGGCCGTAGTTACCTGTGGCGCTCTCTGTGGCGCTCTCGGAATACTGGCTGGCCTGTTGTCGCGGCCGGGTTCGGCACCTGATGCGGCGGACAGCAGTGAGGTCCTTCAGGTTGCGCAGGACGGCAACGACCTGAGAGTCACGTGGAACCACAACGCATCGTGGTTCCGGGGAGCGAAGAGCGCGGTGCTGTCCGTGAGAGATGGGGAGTACTCCCGCGATTTCACGGTGGACACCGGGCTGGAGTCGGGGATGCTTCTGTACACCCCGAAGACCAACGATCTGGAGTTCCGGATTCATGCCCTGGTTTCGAATACGGAGCGGTCCGAATCCATCCGGGTGCTGATGAAGAAGTACGGCAAGCTCCAGAGTGCAAGGGAAGCTTCGACCGGTCAGACCGGCCAGGTGCTGACTCTAAGGAACGCCCCGGCACGGTTGAGGAGCACTCCTCTCGTGCCGCTCCGGCGCTCCGATAGGGCGCGCGATGACCGCGCGGTGAGCGGTTTGCCCTCGCCGGTCGCGGCCGCACGGGCGAGAGCGCTGCCTCTGCCCGCCGCCCCGGCCGATCGCGCGCTGCCCCCGCCTCCGGAAGTTCGGACTGCCGCAGCCTGGTCCCCGCTAGTAGAGCCACGGCGTGCAGCGGGCCCGGCGGCGCCGCCGCCGGCAGCCGTTGCCAGCGAATCGGAGCGAACTCCGAACGTATCTCCAACCGCGCAACGGCCTTCGCTCGAAGAAAGCAAGCCGGCAACTCCGCAGGCGGATCCAAACACGAGCGCGTACGTGGCCGCACGGCCGATTCGCCGGGCCTCTCCACAACTACTGCCGGTTGTTCGCGCGATGATTCCTTCAAACAGCTCCGTCGATGTGACCGTACAAGTCGGCGAAAACGGAAGGGTGACCGGCGCGGCGGTGACCGGGGCGAACGGGATTTCGGCGGAGAGTCCCGCAGCCAGGCTTGCCGCGAAAGCCGCGCGGCGCTGGAAATTCGATCCGGCTACGCTCGATGGACACAAGGTCGCGAGCCAGACGGTGATTCACTTCGTTTTGAAGGGGCCATAAGAGCAACCACACGCGCCGGCAAACCCGAGCGGACCCGCCTATCCGCCGTAGGGGCCGCCGGAGTTGAGCAGGAGTCCGTTCGCGGGATTGCGGCTTTCGCCCACGCTCGACACCAGGACCGCCGGCTGCCCCTTGATGACGCACTTATTCACGCAAATGCCGCAGCCGATACAAAGTTCCGGGTCCACGCGCGGTTGCTTGACCGTGACTTTCTCTCCCGCCGGGGTCGTTACCTGCGCTTCTTCGAACCAGATCGCCTTTTTCGGCGTCGGGCAGTGCTCCTCGCAGACAATACAGGTCCGCGCATAAGCGTAGGGCAGGCAGCGATTCCGGTCGAAGTACGCGAGGCCAATCTTGACCCGCTGCTTTTCCGCAACCGTGAGCGCGCGGATGGCGCCCGTGGGGCACACCTGGGTACACAGCGTACACTCGTACTCGCAATAGCCGATCGTCATCTTCAGCACCGGCGTCCACAGGCCCTCCAGCCCGGCTTCGAAAGCCGCAGGATGGATGCCGTTGGTGGGGCAAACTTTCATACACTCGCCGCAGCGGGTGCACTTCGAGAGGAACTCCTCTTCGGCGAGCGCTCCCGGCGGCCGCACCAGGTCCGGGTTGTACGATCGCTGGCGGCCCAACGGATGCGTGTGGAACAGGTAAGCTGCGCCAATGCCGGCCGCGCCCGAAGCCAGCAGTTGCCGGCGGCTAAGGTCCAGCCGGGCGCTTTGGGGCGGCTTCACGAACCCTTTGATCCAGCGGAAAATCGGGCCGATCATTTCACCACCGCCGTTTTTTCATGGGAGTCCGGCTGCGTGCCGAACCCAACCGAGATTGCCTCGGTGGGGCAGTCCGACCGGCAATTGAAACAGTAGAAGCACTCCGCCGGCTTCCATTGCCCGGCGTCCGGCGTGTTCGCGCCGCCCTGGCAATCGGCCAGGCACAGGCGGCAGTTGTTGCAGGCTTCCGCGCTCTTGTTCAACCGGACCACTGGGTTCTTGCCGATAATCCCGAGCAGCGCGCCAAGCGGACAAATGTAGCGGCACCAGAAACGCGGCCTGACGAAGTTGAGCGCGATCACCGCGCCGAAGAGGAACCCGATCAGCACATTGCCGACATAGTGCGGCTGCTCGACCGCGAGGAAGTGGCGGCGCAGGATTTCATAGATCGGCTCGGAGACCGCGGTGACCCGCACCGGGCCGATACCCGGGTTGGCGTCGTAGAGCCATCCGAAGAGCGAAGAAACCGCGTCGTTCAGAACCGGATAGACCGCGGTGGTCATCGAGCGGAAGAAGAACGAGAACGGGTCCAGCCAGCCGGCCGCATTCACGCCGAACAGGGCGCCACCGAGAAACACCACGAGCACGTAGTATTTCGCCTTCTGCCAGCCGCCGTATCCGCCGGTTTCAAGCTTGGCCTTCGCCCGGGCGCCTCGCAGGCTCGTACACAGGTTGTTCAAAGTGCCGAACGGGCAGATCCAGCCGCAGAACCACCGCCCGAAAACCAGAGTAACCGCGAGAGTGGCAAGCGAGAGCAGCATGCCGGCGGCTACCGCATGCGATGCCAGCCATGCGGTCAGCATCGCCAGCGGATCGAGCTGGAAGAATAGCTTTACGTGAGCGCCCGCGAGGTTGATGGGATGGTACTCCGTTTCGAGAAACAGGTACAGGAACAACAGCAGAAACACGCCCTGCACGCCGCGCCGCAGCCAAACCAACCGGGATGTGCGCTGCTTGCGCGCCACTCAAACCTCCAGTTGGAGCGGCGAGAGCGCCCGGAAATTCATGTTTCCGAGCCCCCGCGCGTGTGCCTCGGACACGATGCCGACCTCCGTGGGCTTGAGCCCTAGAAGCGTGGCGCCGAAAGCGTCCACGGCCACCTGGTCCACACCCGCCACAACGATATCCTTGCGCCTCACATCCGCCAGGTTGCCGCCTACCGGCCCGTTCGCGGCCAGCACACGGACGGCGTCCATCACCACCAGGTGCGGCTTGATGAACCCGGCGAGGTCCGCAACGGCGTTGTTGATGTCCTGGTGGAAGCGGTCGCGCGGGCCCGCGGTAACGCCCATCAGGTTCTTCATTCCCAGGGTCGCCTTCGAGAGGTCGTGGCACTTTACGATGGGCACGTTAATGAGCAGGTCCGCCTCCACCACTTCGGTGTACACTTCCCATTCCTTGATGACCTTTCCGCCCTGGATGGCCATCTTGCGGAACTTCCGCTCGTCCATAAAGTAACACTCTGCCCCGGCCTTTTCGGCGGCGGCCTGGATGCCGCTGCGTGGAAAAGTGCGCTGCGGCGAGTTGCACGGGCGATCGCTGACCATCACCTTCTTCGCGCCGGCCTGGAAACACATTTCGACCACCGCGGCGACCACGTCGGGGTTCGTGCAGGCGGCCTGTTCGGGCCGGCGGTCCCATCCGATGTTCGGCTTGACCCAGACCACCTGCCCCTTGGAGACGAACCGGCGCATCCCGCCGAGCGCATCGACGGCCCGGCGGGTCAGGCGCCGGGCTTCTTCGGCGATTCCGTCGGCGGCGGTTGGCGGCGCTTTGTAGTGCGCGATCGCCATAGCCGGCGTCGCGGCCTGGAGTTTGCCCACAGCCGGGAGCAGCACCGCCGATGCGAAAAATTGCCGTCTGTTCAGTTCACGCATGAGTTCTATTCTTGGATACTCGAAAACAGTTCTTTCAAGAAGGCTTCGGACTGCGCCGGCGGATTCACCACGACAACTACATACGGCCCGCGCGCGAAGAACAGCATCTCGCCCTCGGCCGAACTCGTGCCTTGGAAGGCCGCCGCAACCAACCCGGAGAGCGGCGCCACCTTTCCGGACTGCGCGAAGTGATCCTTCAATCGCGCCGCCCGCTCCGCCGCGCCGGCGGCGCTGGACGCCAGGGAAACGGCCACCGTGGTGTCCTTCCCGTCAAGGCGATAGACGGCCGTGGCGGCGGGCGCCAGGAATTCATGGCCCAGCGGGGCCTGCATCACGTACTTCCCGGATCGCTCCACCAATCCCCGCGCGGGGAATGCCGGGAATGCCGAGAGCACCGAACGGCCGCTCCCGATCTTTCCCGAGATGCTTCCGGCCACCGCCTGGAGCATCGCCCCGGGTTTCTCGCCCTCGCTGAATGCCGAGAGCTTTACATAGTAGCTGCCCTGAAGAAAGTTCAGGATAAAGTCGCTCACGTAGCCCTCGGCACCGATGCGAATGAACTGGTAATCGGGCGAGCGCTCGGCGCTATAGATGCCGAACGCCTGCAAGGGATCGCCCATGTCGTAGATATCCACAGTGACGTCCGTCTTGCCGGCGCGGTATTCCTGGTGGATCATCGCCTGCATGCCGTATCCGTGGAAGGCTTCGGCCCCGCCGTCGATGTACTCGTACAGGTCCGGCGAATAGAAGCGCGCGGCTTCGGCCGCCTTGCCGCCGAAAACCGCCGTGTCCGGCACGAGCGCAGCCAGCTTGGCCTTTTCCGCTTCCGGAATGACTACCGGTTTGCGGCCGGCTTCGCTCTCTTCCTGGGCGGGAACGAGCGCCGTAAATAAGAGGATCCCTAGGAAAACCCGCACCACTACACCGCCGCAAACAGGCTGCGCGCCGCCTCCAGGCGGTCCACGATGGGAATGCCGTTGGGGCAGGCCGCTTCGCACTTCCTGCAATCGCGGCAGGCCGCCGAGCCGGTCCGCGCGGCGGGAATCTCCGCCCAGGTCGCGAAAGCGGTCTCCCGGTCGCCCACCTGATCGTAATAGTAGTCCTTCGAGCGCAGGATTGTGGGCACGTCCACGTCAGACGGGCAAACCTCGCGGCAGTCCCCGCACAACATGCAGTTTCGGGAGCGATTGGCCTGCGCGTAGCGGTACAGCGTGCGGTCTTCGGCCGTGGTCAGCACCGCGTTCATGGCTTTGGCGTATGCGTCGAACATCTCGAAGGATCCGATGCCCTTCACAACCGTGGTAACGGCCGGGTTCGCGAGCACTTTCTTCAGATACGCGGTCTCCATCTCGATCCCGCTGACGCCCTTCATGCTCTTCATCGCCATGACGCCGACGCCCTTCTCGCGCGCCAGCCGCAGTTCCGCGTCCATCGATTCCAGACTCGGTTGGTTCAGTACCGGCATCACCAGCGTATACCTGCCGGTCACAAGGCCGGCGGCGGTGGCTTCCTTCATGTTGGCGTGCATCGTCAGGCCGGCGAACCGCACCTTGCCCGCCTTCTTGTACTTCTCGAAGGTCTCGACGATCCTGGGGTCGGCCACCGCCTCGGCGGAGTGCCGGTTGAACATAAGAAAGTCGACGTAGTCCGTGTTGAGCTTCTTCAGGACCGGGTCGATGTCCTCGAAATCATCCTTGAGGGCGACATACACCTTGTCGCGCTTGGTCTTGAGCACATTGCCCAGCGTCAGGATCGACCGCCCGCCCAGATAGTTCTGGGAAACATGCAGGCAGTTGACGCCCTTCTCGATGCCGTAGTGGATGACCGCCTCGACCGAGACGAGCCCGCCGAGGCTGATCTCAGAGAGAGAAATGCCCGTATTCCCGAGCAGGCGATATTTCATGCCCGCCTGTTGATTGAGGATCTTGGGAGCCGGCGAGGTGGCTCCAATGGCCGCGACAGCCCCGGCGGCGGCGCCGCCAGTTTGCAAGAAGGCGCGGCGTCCGATCAAACGAGGAGTTTCAAACATAATGGCCCCCAAATCCTGAGATATTCAGTGGGGCGGACGCCCTCGTCCGCAGCCGACCCCCTGGCCGGCCTTGGGCGGGATCAGGGGATCCCGCGCGGTCCAGGGGGACCGCCCCACCTGCACCTTAGTCCTCCCGCCTCCCGGCCGAATTTGCCAGCACGCGCGCCTGGTCGTTCGACACCTCGAGCCAGCCGCCCTCGACGTGCATGGAGCGGCGCAGCCCTCCGGTCATGTAGCTGAGCTCGCCCGAGCCGAGTTCCGCGAGCAGCGCCGCATGGCCGGGCAGAATACCCACATAACCATTGGCGGCTGGAATCTGCGCCTCGGTTACCTGCTCGCTCACAAAAAGCCGCTCCGGCGTCGCAACTTCGAGCAGAAACGTATCCGCCATAACGCTTTACGCGGTCGCCTTCAACTGCTCGCCACGCTCCCGGACGTCCTCGATCGCTCCCTGCATCAGGAACGCCTGCTCGGGTACATCGTCGTGCTTGCCCTCGACGATTTCCTTGAAGCCCTTGATCGTGTCCTCCAGTTTCACGTACTTGCCCGCCATCCCGGTAAACTGCTCCGCCACATGGAAGGGCTGCGAGAGGAAGCGTTGCAGCTTGCGCGCCCGGGCCACGGTCAGCTTGTCGTCGTCGGAGAGCTCGTCGATGCCTAGAATCGCGATGATGTCCTGCAAGTCCTTGTAGCGCTGGAGCACGCCCTTGACCTGTTGCGCGACGGAGTAGTGCTCTTCTCCGACGATGCGCGGGTCGAGAATACGCGAAGTCGAAGCCAGCGGATCGACCGCCGGGTAGATGCCCAGCTCCACGATCTGGCGCGAGAGGTTGGTCGTCGCGTCCAGGTGCGCGAAGGTGGTGGCGGGCGCGGGGTCCGTGTAGTCGTCCGCGGGTACGTAAATCGCCTGCACCGACGTGATGGAGCCCTTCTTGGTCGAGGTGATCCGCTCCTGCAGCTCGCCCATCTCAGTCGCCAGGTTCGGCTGGTAGCCGACGGCCGAGGGCATGCGGCCCAGCAGCGCCGAAACTTCCGAGCCCGCCTGCGTGAAACGGAAGATGTTGTCTATGAAGAGCAGCACGTCCTGCCCTTCTTCGTCGCGGAAATACTCGGCCACGGTAAGCGCCGTCAGCCCGACGCGCAGGCGCGCGCCGGGCGGTTCCGTCATCTGCCCGTAGATCAACGCGCACTTGGACTTCTTCCAGTCCTTCGTATCGATGACGCCCGATTCCTGCATCTCGAGCCACAGGTCGTTGCCCTCGCGCGTACGCTCGCCCACGCCGCCGAACACCGACACGCCGCCGTGCTTCTGGGCGATGTTGTTGATCAGCTCCATGATGATGACGGTCTTGCCCACGCCGGCGCCGCCGAACAAACCGATCTTGCCGCCACGCAGGTAGGGCTCGAGCAGGTCGATGACCTTGATGCCGGTCTCGAACATTTGCAGTTCGGTCGATTGCTCTTCGAAGCTCGGGGCGAGGCGGTGAATCGGGAAGTACTTCGTCGCGTTGAGCGGGCCCATGTGGTCCACCGGCTCGCCGACCACGTTGATCACGCGCCCTAGCACCTCGCGGCCCACTGGGACCTCGATGCCGTGGCCCATGCTCTCGGCGCGCATGCCGCGCACCAGTCCGTCGGTGGGCTGCATGGCGATCGTGCGCACCCGGCCCTCCCCGATCTGCTGCGCCACCTCGACAATGATGTCGATCGGCGCCGGACACGTGAAACCCTCGCTCGTGATTCGGATAGCGGTCTGGATGACGGGCACCTGTCCTTCAGGAAACTGGATATCCACGGCCGGGCCGGCCACCTGAATGACCTGGCCGATCACCGCCTTCCCTTTAGTGGAACTCGTTCTGGTACCGCTCGTTCCCGCGATCGTCGACATACTGCATAACCTCCTGCCGCTTTTCCCTAACGTGCCGTCCGTGGCGCGGGCTTCAGCCTGCCGTGCCCGCACTCGTGCCGGCACCTGGGCGTCGAGATGAGTCTCGACGCGGCAGGCACGAGTGCCTGTGCCACACTAATTCTCTAACCCGCCGCCGTGGCGCCGCTCACCACCTCGATGATTTCCTTGGTGATGCTGGCCTGCCGCACGCGATTCATATACAGCGTGAGGCGCTCGATCATGTCCCCGGCGTTCGATGTTGCCGCTTCCATCGCCGTCATGCGCGCCGCCTGCTCGGCCGCGGCGGATTCGAGCATGGCGTGGTAGACCGCAATCTCTACGTACCGGGCAAGCAGCGTCCCCAGCAGCTCTTCCGGCGGCTGCTCGTAAATGTAGTCCAAACCCTGGCCGCGCCCGGGTATCTCGACAGGGAGCGTCCGCATCACGGTGAGCTTCTGCGACATGACGCTCTTGAATTCGTTGTAAACCAGGTAGACCGCGTCGATTTCCTCGCGCTCGAATCGCCCGATGATATCGCCGGCGATCCCGGCCGCATCCGCGTATGTTCCTTTTTCCGAAATGCCCGTGCGCTCGAGGACGATCCGCCCTCCGCGCTTCTTCCAGAAATCGCGGCCCTTGCGTCCCATCACAAGCAGCGCGACCGAACCGGCCGCCCGTTCCGCGACGAACTGGTGCGAGGCTTTGATGAGGTTCGAGTTGAACGCCCCGGCGAGACCGCGATCGGAAGTGACCAGAACCAGCAGAATGCGATTCTCCGGACGCCGCGCCAGCAGCGGATGCGAGGCCGCGTCGCCCGCCGCGACGGAGGCCACGTCGCCCAGCACTTGCCGGAACATCTGCGTGTACGGACGCGCCGCGATCACGCGGTCCTGCGCCCGGCGGAGCTTCGCCGCCGAGACCATCTTCATCGCCTTGGTGACCTGCTGCGTGTTCTTGACCGAACGAATCCGGCGCCGCAGGTCGATCAGACTGGGCATCGATCAACTCCGCGCCGCCGCGGCCCCCGCGGCCCGCTCGCTCGTGAACCGCTCCTTCAATTCCTTGAGCATGGCGTCGAGATCGGCCCGCAGGGCGTCGTCGATTTTCTTCTGCTCGCGAATCCGCTGGAGCAGATTCGGATGGGTGTTCTCTACGAACCGGTACAGCTCCGTTTCAAACGGACGGCACTCATCGAGCGGCAGATCGTCCAGGTACGCGTTGGCGCCCGCGAACAGGATGAGAACCTGCTTCTCCACCGGAAGCGGCTTGTACTGCGGCTGCTTCAAGATCTCAATCAGCCGTTTTCCGCGATTGAGCTGCGCCATCGAGACTTTGTCCAGCTCGGAGCCGAACTGCGCGAAAGCGGCTAGCTCGCGATACTGCGCCAGGTCGAGCCGTAGCGTGCCCGCTACCTGCCGCATCGCGCGGATTTGGGCATTGCCCCCCACGCGGCTCACCGACAGGCCGGCGTTGATCGCCGGCCGGACGTTCGAGTTGAACAGGTCGGCTTCGAGATAGATCTGGCCGTCGGTAATCGAAATGACGTTGGTCGGAATGTATGCGGAGACATCGCCGGCCTGCGTTTCGATGATCGGAAGAGCGGTGAGCGAACCACCGCCCATCTCGTTCGACATCTTGGCTGCGCGTTCGAGCAGGCGGCTGTGAAGATAGAACACGTCGCCCGGATACGCCTCGCGTCCGGGAGGCCGGCGGAGCAGCAGGGAAATCTCGCGGTAGGCCGCGGCGTGCTTCGAGAGATCGTCGTAGATGCACAGCGCGTGGCGGCCGGTGTCGCGGAAGAACTCGCCCATCGCGCACCCGGAATAGGGCGCGATGTATTGCATCGGAGCCGGGTCGGACGCCGTGGCGGCCACGACAATCGTATACTCCATGGCGCCGTACTCTTCGAGCGTCTTCACCACCTGCGCCACCGTCGAGCGCTTTTGCCCGATCGCCACGTAAAGGCAGATGACGTCACCGCCCTTTTGATTGATGATCGTGTCCATCTCGATAGCGGTCTTGCCGGTCTGGCGGTCGCCGATGATCAGCTCGCGCTGTCCCCGGCCGATCGGGATCATCGCGTCGATGGCCTTGATACCGGTTTGCAGCGGCTCCTTCACGGGCTGCCGGTCCACCACGCCCGGCGCCTGGCGCTCGATCGCGTAGAACTTGTCGGTCGAGATCGGACCTTTGTCGTCGATCGGCTCGCCGAGCGCGTTGACCACGCGCCCGATCAGCGCCTCGCCCACCGGCACGGACATGATGCGGCCGGTGCGCCGGACCTCGTCGCCTTCCTGGATGTCGGTGTAGTCCCCGAGAATCACCGCGCCCACCTGGTCTTCTTCCAGATTCAGGGCGATCCCAGCCATTTCGTGCGGAAACTCGATCAGCTCGCCCGCCATGACCTTTTCCAGGCCATGAATGCGCGCGATGCCGTCACCGACCGAGATCACCGAGCCGACTTCGGATACCTCGATGGCCTTACCGTAGTTCTCGATCTCCTCGCGGAGTACCCGTTCAATTTCGTCTGCCCGTATTTGAGCCATCAGAAACCTCTGGTCTTAGAACGCCCTCGCCCTGGCGCGGGCTTCAGCCTGCCGTGCCGCGTCGAGAGAGTCTCGACGCGGCACGCATGAGTGCGTGCGCAACGGAAAACTGCCCGAGCAGTGTGCTCCATACTTACGATCCGGCCCCCGCCAGGCGATGCTTGAGCGCGTCGAGTTGGCCTCGGATGGATCCGTCGTAAACCGTCGATCCGACGCGCGCCATCACTCCCCCAATCAGGCCGCTCTCGATCCGGAAGCGCGCCCGCGCCTGCTTGCCCGTAACCTTGGAGAGCCCGGCGACAATCTGCTGCTGCTGTCCTTCACTCAGCGCCCTCGCCGAAGCCACATCGGCCCGCGCGATGCCCAGCCGCTCGTCCATTACCGCCTCGAACGCCTCCACCACATCGTGGAGCAGGGCCGCGCGGCGGTGATCGACCAGCACGAACAGGAACCGCCGCACTACGTCGGAAACCGGCAGCATCCTGGCGAGCCGGGCCACGACCGCCCGTTTCTTCGGCGGTGGGATCGCGGGGGATTCCAGCGCTGTCCTCAAGTCGGCCGACTCCTCGATGAGCCGCTCGAAACTGACGACCTCGGGAGCCACCGCGTGGGCGTCGATGCCCGACCCCGACTTAGTCACCACGTCCGCTAGGGCGCGCGCGTATCGGAATGCCAGTGCGCTGGGCATATCAGGACGGCCTCATCGCAGGAGCGTTCGCACGCTGGTCCAGATCGTGCAGCATGGCGTCCACCAGGGCGTTGTCCGAATCGGGCGTGAGCCGCTCGCGGATTTTCTTTTCGGCGAGTTCAATGGCCAGCCCGGCCGCGTAGGCCCGAAGCTCCTGCCGAGCGGCCTTCCCCGCAGCGGCAATCTGCTGCTCGGCCTGCGCCTGGATCTTCTTCATATCGCGCTCGGTTTCCGCCCGCACCCGATCGCCCTCGGCGGCCGATTCCTCTCCCGCCTGCTTGCGCAGGTTATCGATATCGGCGCCGATGTTCCCGAGGCGCTGCTCGATCTCGGCATAGCGCGCCTCGGCGTCCTTCCTGAGCCGCCAGGCCTCCTCGATGCCGCGCCGGATTTCCGCGTTGCGAGATGCGAAGAACGCGCCAGCCTTCTTGAGAATAAAGTAGCCCAGCGCGCCCGCGAGCACGGCGAAATTTACGGCGTTCCAGAGGAGCTCATTGCCGGACTCGCCCGTGCCTCCGTGCCCGGCCGCCATGGCCGCCGGCGCCACGATTCCGAGACCGAGCGAAACTACGGAGAGGAAACGTTTCAATCCGCTCTCCTGCCGAGGACCGATTCGGCGATCTCGTTCGCCAGGGACCCGGTCTGGAGCGCGAGGGTCTGCCGGGCGCTCGCGACTTCACCCGCAAGTTGCCGATGGGCTTCCTCGACCATGGCTTCGGCGCGCCGCTTGGCTTCCTGGATGGCCTGCGCGTATTCCCGCCGCAGCTTCTGGCGGAATTCTTCCTGTTCGCGGTACAGGTCCCCCCGGGCGGCGCGCAAAGCGGTTTCGTACTCGGCGGCTTTCCCGGCTGCCTTCGCCAGGCTGTCCGCGGCCAGCTTCCGGGCCCCTTCGGTCGCGTCGTAACGTTCGGCGAGCACACGGGCCATCGGGCGGAAATACACCCGTTTCAGGTAAAAGTGCAGGAATACGACCAACAGAAAAGTGGGGATCGCCTTCAGCAGCAACCCACCGAGAGAGCGCAGAACTTCATCCATCGGGTTCTATCGGGAAACACCTTCGAAATGCAAGGGATAACGCCGAAAGATCAACCTAGCACACCCCCGCGGGAGCGGTCAACCGGCTTTCCTTTCCACGTTTCCCTTAGCGCGCGCGTCACAGTTATGTGATCCGTTTTGCCCTTGCGGCGTGCCTGGTCGCGGTGTCGGCGCCGGCAGCTCCCGAGGTAACCGGCATTTTGAATGGAGTCGAGCAGCGGTACAACCGCGCCCGTACGCTCGAGGTCCACTTCGAGCAGACCTACGACGCTCCAAGCCGTGGGCCGATAACGGAATCCGGCGAGCTGTTCCTGCGCAAACCCGGCCGGATGCGCTGGCAATACACCCAGCCGGCGGGCAAGCTTTTCCTGAGCGACGGCAAATACACATTCCTGTACACGCCGTCGAACAACCGGGTGGAGCGCACGAAAGTGAAGGAAACCGACGACCTGCGCGCTCCTCTGTCGTTCCTGCTCGGAAAGCTCAATTTCCAGCGCGAATTCAGGCATTTCGTATTTCGAAAGGAGGGGGAAGACACCTGGATTAAGGCCGAGCCGCGCTCGGACAAGACGCCCTTCACTGAGGTCGAGTTCCGCGTCAGCCCGTCGTACGAGATCTTGCAGTTGATCATTGCCGGCGACACCGCCTCCACCATGGAGTTCCGTTTCGCCCAGGAGAAGCTGAACCCGCCTCTTCCCGAGGCGATGTTCCGGTTCAAAGCGCCGGCCGGGGCCGAGGTCGTCGAAGAGGCCGAGAAATGAAGATCGGTGAATTAAAGGTGGATTATGCCTGAGTTCCTGCTCAAGTACGCCGACGCCCGTGGCGAGATCCACCAACACACGGCGCAGGCGCTGTCGGCCGACGAAGCACGCGAGCACCTGGTCGAACAGGGGTTCCTGGTCTATTCGGTCCGTCCCAAGGGCGGCCTCACCTCGCTCGCGCCCGGCCTCGCCGGGAAGCGCGGCAAGAAACTTAACGTCGAAAAGTTCCTCATTTTTAACCAGCAGTTCGTCACGCTCGTGCGCGCCGGCCTCCCCATCTTAAAAGGCCTGGACCTGCTGGCGGACCGCCTCACCGATCCCAAGCTCGGCAAGCACATCCGTGCCGTGCGCGACGAGGTCAAGAACGGAGCTTTGCTCTCGGACGCCTTCCGCGAACAAGGAGTCTTCCCCCCCATCTACGTGACCTCGATCATGGCGGGCGAAAAGAGCGGCAGCCTGGGCGAGGTTCTGGACCGCTACATCACCTACCAGAAGCTCTCGCAGTCGGTCCGGAAGAAGCTGATCGTTTCGCTGATCTACCCCTCGCTGCTGATGACGCTGGTGCTCTGCCTGATCGTGTTCCTGATCACCTACGTGGTCCCGAACTTCGCCCAGCTGTACAAGAGCATGGACGCCAAACTGCCGGCGATGACGCAGATGCTTATCGCGATCGGCACCACCGCCAGAAGCTACGTCCTGGTGGGAATCGCCGGCCTCGTCGCCGCGGTCGTTGGGTTCCGTTTCTGGGCGCGGCGCCCGTCCGCGGGCTTGAAGCTGGACCTGCTCAAGATGCACACGCCGGCCCTCGGCGACATGTGGCTGAAATACCAGGTGGCCCAGTTTTCCCGTATTTTGAGTACGCTGCTGGTGGGCGGCATCCCGCTCGTCCAGGCGCTCGATACCGCGGCGCAATCCCTGGGCACCCGCCTGCTGCAAACGACGCTCGAGAAAGCCCAACAGCTCGTCCGGGAAGGCCAGCCGCTTTCCGCGGCGCTCAAGACCGCGAAGATCTTTCCCGCGCTCGCGATCGACATGATCGAAGTCGGCGAGTCCACCGGAGCGCTGCCCGCGATGCTCGGCAGCGTATCCGAGTTCTACGAGGAAGATGTCAGCACGCGCATGACCGCGACCCTGTCGCTGATCGAGCCCGTGATCATGGTATTCATGGGCGTGTTTGTCGCCTTCGTGCTGATTGCCTTGTATCTGCCGATCTTCTCCCTCGCGGAGACAATGTGATGGCGAGGCACTATGGCCAGCGATCGAACTAAACCCGGCGATCCCATCCAGGAAGCGGCCGACGCGCAGGCGCTCGCCCGCCGCTACCGCTACGAGTTCGTCGATCTGCGCGTGGCGCAGATCGACCACGACCTGTTCCGGTCCATCCCCGTCGATCTCATGTTCCGCTACAACTTCGTCCCGATGCATGCCGATAACGGCACGCTCGAGATCGCGCTGGCGGACCCGCGGAACCTCAGTCTCATCGACGAGCTGACCATCCTCCTCCAGAAGCAGCTCAAGGTCAAAGTCGCGTCCCTCTCGCAGATTTCCGACCTGCTGAAGAAGACCGAGCAATCCCAGCGCGTCCTCGAAGAGGTCACCGAGGGCTTCACGCTGGATGTCATCGCCGAAGAGGACAATCCCGACGAGACGCTTTCGATCGACCGGCTCAGCTCGGTCGAGAGCGACATCGCCCCGGTCATCCGCCTGGTGGACACCACGATTTTCAACGCGCTCGAGCGGCGCGCGAGCGACATCCACATCGAGACGCGGGATGCCGAGGTGGCCATCAAGTACCGCATCGACGGCGTCCTGCACTACGCCATGCCGCCGATCGCCAAGGACTGGCACTCCACCATCCTCTCCCGCATCAAGGTCATGAGCGAGCTCGATATCGCCGAGCGCCGCATCCCGCAGGACGGGCGCTTCCGCGTCCGCTACAAGACCCGCCTGATCGACTTCCGCGTCTCGATTATGCCCACCATCCACGGCGAGGACGCCGTGCTTCGCGTGCTCGACAAAGAGTCCATGAGCGAGAAGTTTTCCAAGCTCTCGCTCGACGTGGTCGGCTTCCCCGATTACGACCTGGTGAAATTCCGCCGCTACATCAAGGAACCCTACGGCATGGTGCTGGTCACCGGGCCGACCGGCTCGGGCAAGACCACCACGCTCTACGCCGCGCTCAGCGAAATCAAGAACGACGAGGACAAGATCATCACCATCGAGGACCCGGTCGAATACCAGGTCAAGGGCATCACCCAGATTCCGGTCAACGAAAAGAAGGGCTTGACGTTCGCGCGCGGCTTGCGCTCCATCCTGCGCCACGACCCGGACAAGATCATGGTCGGAGAGATCCGCGATCAGGAGACCGCCCAGATCGCCATCAACGCCGCACTGACCGGACACCTGGTCTTCACCACCGTGCACGCCAACAACGTGTTCGACGTGCTCGGCCGGTTCCTCAACATGGGCGTCGAGCCGTACAATTTCGTCTCGGCGCTGAACTGCATCCTGGCGCAGCGCCTGGTGCGCCTCATCTGCGTACACTGCAAACGGCCCGTGCAGTACCCCGACGCGTACCTGGTCGAGAGCGGCCTGAACCCGGACGAATGGCACAATTTCACCTTCTATGAAGGCGCGGGTTGCTTCGAGTGCGGCGGAACCGGATTCCGCGGGCGCACGGCGATCACCGAGCTGCTCGACCTGAGCGAGCGGATTCGCGAGATGATTCTCGATAAGCGGCCCACTTCGGAAATCAAACGCACCGCCCGCGACGAGGGGATGTCGTTTCTCCGCGAGTGCGCCGTCGGCAGGGCCAAGGAGGGCACGACCACGCTGAAGGAGATCAACAAGGTCACCTTCATCGAAACCTGAGGAAACGATGACCATGCCCTCGCTGACCAGATTTCTGAACGATGCGCCGCCGCGCTACGCCTTCGAGATCTCGGAGGCCGGCGTCGCCGCGGCGAATACGTCCACGCCGCCGGAGACCAGTTTCCGCGAGCTCGATCCCGGCATCATCTCCGTCTCCCCGATCCACGACAATGTGTTGCGTCTGGAGGCGCTCACGGAGCAGGTGAAGATCTTCGCGCCGAAGGGCGAGAAGAGGCGGCAGCGCGCGGCGGTCATCCTCCCCGATTACAGTGTGCGCGTTTCGGTGCTCGATTTCGACTCGTTTCCCTCCGACCCACGCGAGCAGCTTTCGCTCGTGCGGTTCCGTCTCAAGAAGAGCCTTCCGTTCGAGCTTGACGCAGCCAGGATCAGTTACTTCTCCCAGCCCAACGGAAGAACCGCCAAGAGCGTGGACGTCGTGGCCGCCGTCGCGCCGCTCGAGATCGTTTCCCGCTACGAGATGCCGTTCCGCAGCGCCGGGTTTCACCCGGGCCTGGTCACCACCTCCACGCTGGCGGCACTCGAACTGGTGCGCGGGACGGGCGTCTACGTGCTGGCGAAGCTGAGCGGGAACGTGCTGACGCTGGCCGTCGTCACGAACGGCGCGCTGAGGCTGCTGCGGTCGATCGGACTTTCCGGCGGCGGCGGCACGGCGGAGATCGTCTCGCACCTCTACCCGACCTTCGCCTACGTCGAGGATCAGCTCAAATCGGCGCCCGAAAAGTTGATCGTGTGCGGCTTTCCGCAATTCGCCAGTGCGCTGCGTGACGAGCTTGCCGGCGAGGCGAATCTGGAGATCGAGCCGTTGCGCTCGCGCTATGGCGCTCCGGACCAGTTCAACGCCGGCCTGCTGGGCTATCTGGAGTCGCTGGAGGAATCCGCATGAGCCCAGGCGCCCGCATCAACCTCGCAAGCGAACCGTTCCAGCGCACCCGGGCGGTGCTGGTGGCATCCGGCGCCGCGGGGTTGGCCTTGCTCGGACTGCTGGGGCTGCTGAGCGCGCTCTGGGTCATCGAACGCGGCCAGGCCGCGGATACCCGCAAGACCATCGCGCGCCTCGAAACGCAGTTGCGGAGGTTGAACGGCGAGGAGGGGAAGCTCGAAGGGGTTCTGCGGGAACCGCAGAACGCCGAGGTGCTCGAGCGCAGTCTTTTCCTCAACAGCCTGCTTTACGCCAAAGGGATAAGCTGGACGCGGCTGTTCGCAGATCTCGGGAAAGTGCTGCCGCATAATGTTCGCCTGATCTCGATCCGTCCGCAGGCCACCGGGCAGAACGAGATTCTGCTGGACATAGTGGTTGGCGCCGAATCGGCCGCGCCGGTGGTCCGCATGCTCTTGCAGCTCGAGGCCTCGCAGTCGTTCGAAAAGGCGCTGATTCATAACACCTTTCCGCCGTCCCAATCCGAGCCGCTGCTGCGGTATCGCGTAAGTGTGAGCTATGCGCAGAAGCTATAGACGGGTGTCCCCCGGCCCGGAAACTCTGATGCCGAGCCGCGACCGTAAGGGAGTGGTTGTCGAGTGTTACTCGGGACAAAACATGCTAGGAACCCGCCATGCAGCGCCTTGACATCACGGCGGTCCGCGACCGTCTGAGAGGCTCGGGCCGGAACCCGCGCATGATCGCGCGCCTGGTGCTCGGCGTGCTCGTCGTGGCCAACCTGGCCGCCGCCCTGATCGTTCTGAAGCCCTGGGCCGGCTCCGCCGAGGATCTCGAGCGCCGGGCCGCCGATCTGCGCCATCAGGTGCGTCAGAAAGAAATCGCCCTCGACAGGCTCCGCGGCACGGTAAGCAAAGTGGAGACCGCCCGGACCGACGGTGACCATTTCATGGATGGGTACCTGCTCAGCCGCCGCACGGTTTCCTCCAAGCTGCTCTCCGACCTCGACCGGATGGCCCAGACCGCAAGCATCCGGCAGAAAGAAGTTACCTTCGGGTTCGAGCCGATCGAAGGCAGCGAGACACTCACGAAAGCGACCATAGTTGCCAACTACGAAGGGACCTACGCGGACCTGGTGCACTTCCTGAACCTGCTCGATCACTCGCCCCGGCTCCTGATCATCGACAGCCTCGGCGCCACGCCGCAGCCGCAGGGGACGGTTTTGAACATCACGATGAAGCTGAACGCATTCGTGCGCGAGGGCGGCAGCGCTCCCACGGCCGAGCTGGCGGCCGAAGAGGCCGCGCCGGAAGCCCCGCCCGTTGCGCAACCCACGCCGCCGGCCCCGGTCCGGCCCCCGGTTCCAGCCAGCCCCGCTCCGGCGCCGCCTCCGGTGCAGCAGCCGGTGCAGCAACCGGCGCCTGTGCCCGCCCAGCCGGTTCCGGTTCCCGTACCGTATCCGGTGCAGCGGATGCGGCCGGGACTCCGCCCGCCCTCTTTCCGGCCCACCGCGCCCGGGATGCCGCCGGCGCCGCCGGATGAGGAAGGAAGCCCGCAATGAAGATCCAGCTCAAGGGATCCAGATCCCAGCGGAAGAAGATCGCTATACTCGGCGGCCTCGCCTTGGTCCTGGCCTACTTCCTGTTCTTCTCTTCTTCGGACGATGATGTTCCGCACCCGCCGGCGCGCGCCGCCGCCTCATCCACGGCTCACGCCGCGGCGGTCGGACTGCCCGCGTCGGAAACGAAGCCGCGCTCTGCCTTGCGCCGCGAGCCGCCGACTATGAGGCCCGAGTTCAAAATGAGTACCGGCGACAACCGGCCCGACCCGACGACGATCGACCCGACTCTGCGGCTTGACCTGCTCGCGAAGGTGCAGGCGGTAACCCTCGCGGAAGGCGAGCGCAACCTGTTCCAGTTTGGGGCCGCCCCCTTGCCGCCAACGCCGGAGCCAAAGATCATCCCGCGCTCGCCGGGGGCATCCGGCCGTCCGGGCCAGCCGGGCGTAGCAGCGGACGGTCAGCCCGCCCAGGCGTCGAAGCCGGCGCCGCCGCCCATCCCGCTCAAGTTTTATGGCTACTCGAGCCTGGCATCCAAAGGCGGCAAACGGGCGTTTTTCCTGGACGGCGAGGAAATCATTGTGGCCACCGAAGGCCAGATGATCAAGAACCGGTACAAAGTCGTGCGTGTCGGAATCAACTCGGTAGTCGTCGAGGACGTGCAGTTCGACAATCAGCAGACGCTGCCGCTCGAGGAGCAGCCCGGATGAACCAGACGAACCGCTCGCGCCAATCCGGATTCGCCCTCCTGCTCGTGTTGATGATGGCTTCGATCATCGCGCTGATGCTCTACGAGGCGCTGCCGCGTGCCGTATTTGAAGGCGAGCGCTTCAAAGAGGATCTGCTCATCCAGCGTGGCGAGGAGTACAAGCGCGCAATCCAGCTCTATCTGCGCAAGCTGGGCCGCTACCCGACGACCATCGACCAACTCGAGGAGACCAACAATATGCGGTTCCTCCGCCACCGGTATGCGGACCCCATGACCGGGAAGGACGACTGGCGGCTCATCCACGCCGGCCCGGGCGGTATGCTCCTCGACTCACTCGTTCAAAGGATACCCCAGGTACAGGGCATAAGTACCAGTGGCATCGGATCTGGGCAGTCCGGCTCCGCATTCGGGCAGTCCAGCTCCGGATTCGGGCAGTCCGGTTCCGCGTTCGGGCAATCCGGCTCCGGATTTGGGCAATCCGGCTCCGGATTTGGGCAGTCCGGCTCTGGATCTGGACAGTCAGGCTCCGGGTCCGCGGCGGCGGACTCCGCCAACGATCCTGACGCCGGGCAGCCTGTGCCTCTCCGGTTGGACCAGCGCCGCCGTCAGAGCGATGGCCCCGGCGGAAGTCCCATGCCCGGCGGCGATGCCCAGGACAACAACCTGCTGGCGGGTGGGGTGCAACCACCGCCGGGACAGAGTCCGTCTCCTCAAACGGAAATGCCCGGCGCAGCCCAGGCCTCGCAGACCGGGCTTCCGTCCGCGCAAACAGGTCAGTTGACATCGGGCGACTCGGGGCAGGCGCAAACGCCCGGCACTGCCAGCGGCGTGGTGCAGGGAATCATGAACGGACTCATGAGCGGCTCGCCGCAGCTTGGTGCCGCGGGCCAGAGCGGCATCGGTGGAAGCGGTCCGATGGGCGGCGGCATTGCCGGTGTCGCGAGCAAGTCCCTATTCGCGAGCATCAAGGTCTATAACGACCAGAAGAGATACAAGAAGTGGGAGTTCGTCTACGATCCGACCAAGGACCTTTCCAAGGTCCGCGCCATGGCTGCCGCCGGCCTGTCCACCGGGCCCGGGATGGGCGGCGGTGTACCCGGCATGAACACTCAGCAGATGGGCGCCAACCCATTCAACAGCGGGATGCAGCCCGGAAGCAGCCCGTTCAACAGCGGGATGCAGCCCGGAGGCAACTCGCCCAGCCCGCAATCCGCACCTCAGCCCGCGCCCCAGCAGCAGTAGCAGTCTGTCGAAGAATCCGGCGACACTCCGCGCCGGCTACGCAGAATGTTCGGCTTGCGAACACGCAGCAGGCGTGTCCCCGCCGCGCCTGCTCAAGCGCCTTGTTCGGCGGGCCAGTGCATGCGCTCGATGATGGTAGGAGGTTCGTAGGTCTTGCCGTGCGCCAGCCGGCGTTCCTCGCGCCAGGCGCTAAAGAGCAATACGGGACCGAGCACCCCCGCCGAAAGCGCCGACAGCGGGCCGAACGCCCGCTCCAGGTCCTGCTGCAGCGACCGCATCCGTTCGCTGAGCGCCGCGTTGGTTTTGCGAAGCTTCCGCTCCATCGCCCACAGCGCGCTGCTGTAAACCGTCCTCAACGCGCGGGCGTCCCGTTCGAACCTGGCCCGGATCCGCGCGTCCGCGTGGTCCCGGTAGTGCTTCCAACCTTCGAACGTCGTCTGAACGATGCGGTAGATGCTCGGGCCGTTGCGCTGGAAGTCGCGCAGAAACGCGTAGTCGAGGAACCTTTGCGAATCGTCGCGCGAAATGGCCGCGTGCTCGAAGTTGAACTTGAACTGGCCGTGGATATCGGCGAAGTCCACATCGTCGAGCAGCCGGCCTTCCTCTCCGATCTGCTGGTAGAGAGGCGTGCCCGGAACCGGCGTGTAGAGCATGAACTGGTGGAAATCGGTATCGTGCCGCACGGCGTGCTCGATCTCGCTCACGATGTTCTCGGGCGTGTGATGCTCCAGGCCGACGATCGTGGAGCCGAGCACCCGGATGCCGTGCTCGTGCAGATCCCGGGTGAGCCGCAGCGTGTCGGTGCCCTTGAGCTTCCCATAGGCCGAATTGGCCGACTCGAGCCCCATCCACAACCATGAAATTCCGAGCTCCACCAGCTCGTCCATGGTGTACTTGCGAACCGCGTTCGCCGAGGAGAAAACGTAAAACTCCCAGCTCTTCCGCTCCTGCTTCATGCGGGCCAGCAGCTGGAGCGCACGCGGCTTGTTGAGCAGGAAGTTTTCGTCCATCACGAAGAACGATTGCATGCCCAGGTCCGCTTCCGCATCGCGCATCACTTCGAACAGCTCGTCGCCTGATTTAAAGAAATCGATCTGCTTGCCTTTGCCCCCGAAAAAGGAGGATGTCGTGCAGAAATTGCAACCCATCGGGCATCCAACCGACGGGATGATCGTGGCGGCCGTCGAGCCGCGCTTGTCCGGCAGTTTCATGCCCAGGAGCCTGCGGCCGAAGCCGGAAGGAATGTGCGGGTGAGCGATCGGGGCGTTCTCGTCGTCCCCCAGGTGCCGCCGCATCCAGGAGATGCCTTCGCCGCGCACGAAGTGATCGGCGTCCACCATCTTTTCGATGCCGGGAATCGCCGTGACGTGGCCGCCCACGATGATCTCCGAGCCCGGCGAGAGCTCCCGCACCATGCGGCACATCTCGCGGACCTTGCCCACGTTCACGATAATCGACGAGATGCCGACGATGTCGTAGTTCCCCGACTCGACCTCGCGCGCAAAGATCTCCCGCGTCGGGAAATCGAGCACCGTCGAGGGCGCGGAGATGTTGGCCTGGATCATCATGATTCCCCAGGACCGATGGAACATGCGCAGGGAAAAGGGACCCTGCGAGCGGGTCACCTGGTTGTGATACAACTCCATCGGGTTGATGGAGCGGCTTCCGAATTCATCGTCTCGAGCGTAGGGTCCAAAAACCGAGGCTAGAAGGACGCGGGCATGACAGCCCTTTGGATGTATCAGCAAATCAAACGCACTTTCTTTTAATTGTTGTGGCGTTCGCCCATTTCGGACGAACGTCCGTTGCCAAGAGGCTGTTACCAGCGCGGTTCGCGACGTCCGCCGCGGCCGCCGCCGCCAGGACGGCCGCCGCCACCGCTCCGGTTGCCACGGAAACCACCGCCGCCCCCGCCATGACCGGCCCGCTCGGCCCTCGGCCGCGCTTCGTTTACGTTGATTGCCCGGCCATCCAGGCTGGCGCCATTGAGCGCCGTAATCGCGCGGTCCGCTTCCGACGAATCCGCCATCTCAACAAAGGCGAAGCCGCGGGGCTGGCCCGTATCGCGATCCCGGATCAAATTGACCCTCTCGACGGCCCCGTGTTGTTCGAACAGGTTGCGGATTGAGTCTTCAGTAGTCCCGAAATCCAGGTTCCCTACGAAAATGCTCTTCAAGTCTTGTCTCCTTACGATTGAAGGCGCTCTACCAGGCGAGGGTCTCGGCCAAGTTCGGCTACGCGGTCAAACGCACTTTGATTCTAACAGGTTCCTGGCACGGCCGAACTACCACACGCGGCGCTCCCCGGCCGCCACGCGGGGAACGGCGGCCGCCAGCGCAAATCAAGATGACCACCGGCAAGAAAACAAAGCCCTTCGCATAGGCTTCCGAGCACCCGCCGGCAGCATACATGAACGTCTATTTTCGCGAGGGACTGTTCGTAACCACCGGCGACGTGCTTGTCGAAATCGATCCGCGGCCTTTCCAGGTACAACTCGATCAAACCGAAGGCCAGATGGCCCACGATCAGGCCGGTGGGCGCGCTGCTTGCGCTCCTGCTCTCTCACGCGGAACTCAGCGTGATCGCGCTGATCGGCATCATCCTGCCGCGGTCCAGCTTATCCGCGCGCTCGGCGGCGGCTCGGACGCGTCCACGCTTCCGTCCCCGGCGGCCCTGAAAGCCCCCTGCCGGCCCCAGGTAGTAGAATCGGGGAGCATGCGGCTTCGTGTCCTGCTGATCGCGCCGTCGATGGACATCGTGGGCGGCCAGGCGGTTCAGGCCGAGCGGCTGCTGGCGCAATTGCGGCGGGAAGAGTCGCTCGAGGTTTCGTTCCTGCCGATCGATCCGCGGCTTCCGGCGGCGCTCGGTAAAATCCCTTACTTGCGCACTGCGGCAAGGCTCGCGCTGTTCCTGCCCGCTTTACTGCTGAAGGTGCGGCGGCACCAGATTATTCACGTCTTTGCGGCGTCCTACTGGTCTTACACGCTTTGGAGCCTGCCGGCGATCCTGGTGGGGCGCTGGTTCCGCAGGAAGGTGATCGTGAACTACCGGAGCGGCGAGGCCCAGGACCATCTCACGCGCTGGCGCTCCGCGGCGCCGAGTCTGCGGCTGGCGGACGAGATCGTGGCTCCGTCGCAGTACCTGGTGGACGTTTTCGCGCGCTTCGGACTGCGCAGCCGCTCGATTCCGAACATTCTGGACACGGCGCGCTTCCGCTACCGGCCCCGCGGAAAATTGCGGCCGGTCTTTCTGACGAACCGCGGCCTCGATCCTCTGTATAACGTGGGCTGCGTCCTGCGGGCCTTCCGGATCGTCCAGCAACGCTGCCCCGAGGCCAGCCTGATCGTCGCGCACGACGGCAGTTGCCGTCCTGGGCTTGAAGCGCTGGCCGGCGAGCTCGGCCTGCGCAACACACGGTTCCTGGGCCGCGTGCCGCAGAAGAAGATGCCGGAACTGTACGATCAGGCGGATGTCTGCCTGATGAGCCCCGACCTGGACTGCATGCCGGGGTCGATCCTGGAGTGCTTTGCTTCCGGCCTGCCCGTGGTGGCGACGAAGGCGGGCGGAATCCCGTATATGGTCGAGCACGAGCGGACGGGCCTGCTGGTGGATTGCGGCGATCACGCGGCGCTCGCGGAGTGCGCGTTGCGGCTGCTCGGGGACGAACGGCTGGCCCAGCGAATCGGCGATAACGGGCGCCGCGAGTGCGGCAAATACGAGCCCGAGGCCGTCCGCGCAGCCTGGGTCCGGCTCTACCGGGAACTGCTCAATACCTGAATGAATATACTCTCCCAGGTTTGGCGCGTGGCCCGCATGAGCCCTCGGGAGGCCGCGGTGCGCCTGGCTCAAGAGGTTCACAAGCGCGCGGATGAGGCCCGGCATCTTCGCGGCCGGCCGCCCGCGCTCGAACCGCTGAGCCAAACGCCGCACCCGGAGGGCCGGTTTTTCTTCGATCCCCAGGACCTCGCGCCTATTGTCGAACTGCTGCGCGCCCGGCTGCCCGAGCAGGTTGCCGAGATCGTGCGGCAGGCCGACAAGATCCGCGCGCACCGCTTCGATCTGCTCGGCTATCGGGACCTCGACTTCGGCCGCGACATCGATTGGCGCCTCGACCCCGTGCATGGAATCCGCGCGCCCGAGCGCGTCTGGTTTCGCGTTCCTTTCCTCGATTTCCACGCCGCCGGCGACCACAAGATCATCTGGGAATTGAACCGTCACCAGCACCTGGTCACGCTCGCCCGTGCCTGGCTCGTAACGGGCCGCGATGTGTATGTGGACGAGCTGGTCGCCCAGTGGTATCACTGGCGGGAGCACAACCCCTATCCGCTGGGGATCAACTGGGCGAGCAGCCTCGAGGTGGCTTTCCGCAGTCTCGCCTGGCTGTGGGTCGCCAACCTGCTGGCGTTGTGCCCAAGGCTCTCCGGCCAGTTCCGCCGGGATCTCGGCCGAGCCCTCGGCCAGAGCGCGCGCCATATCGAAAAGTACCTCTCGACGTACTTCGCGCCGAACACGCACCTGCTCGGGGAAGGGGTGGCGCTGTTCTTCGTCGGTACGCTCTGTCCCGAGTTTCGGGCGGCGCGCCGCTGGCGTGAGTTGGGCTGGCGAATCATACGGAACGAATCGCGGCGGCAGGTCCGCGCCGACGGCATGCACTTCGAGCAGTCGGTCTACTACCACGTCTATGCGCTCGACTTTTTCCTGCACGCCCGCATCCTGGCGGGCCGCAACGGAACCAGCGTGCCGCGCGAGTTGGACGAAACGATCGAGCGGATGGCGGAGTTACTGCGGCTGATTTCGCACGGCGGCGCCGCGCCCCGGTTCGGCGACGATGACGGCGGACGGCTCTTCGATCCCCGGCGCAACCGGACGGAACACCTGCTGGACCCGCTGGCCACGGCCGGAGTCTTGTACCACCGCGCGGATTTCCAAGCCGCCGCCGGCGGCTTGCGGGAGGAGACGCTATGGCTGCTGGGTCCGCAAGCGGCAATGCAGTTACCGAGCCGCGACCGTCAGGGAGCGGTCGCCGCGCGCGCGCCCGCCTCCGGGCTCTACGTCATGGCGGGAGGGCCACCGCCGCGCGCACTGGTCATCGATGCCGGCCCGCACGGCGCCGGCCGGGGCGGCCACGGCCACGCCGACGCCCTCAGCCTCCAGCTCATCGTGGATGGCCGGCACGTGCTGACGGATCCCGGTACATTCGCCTATCCGTGGGAGAAGCCCGAGCGCGACCGGTTCCGTTCCTCCGCCGCGCACAACACGCTCGAGGTGGATGGCGTCAGCCAGGCCGAGCCATCCGGACCATTCTCCTGGCGGCGCTTGCCGCGGACGCGGGTCGAACGGTGGATCACCGGTGCGGACCTCGACGTTTTCTCCGCAACTCACGATGGCTACCGGCGCCTGGCGGATCCCGTCACGCACCGGCGCTGGGTCATAGCGTGGAAGTCCGGTGTGGCGCTGGTGCGCGATGTCGCCGAAGGCATGGGCGAACATGCGCTCGCGTTGTCCTGGCACATCGGTCCCGAATTCCGGCTTGCGGAGCAGAGTTCGGGAGAGTACCGCTTTCGTGGCCCGGCGGATGCGGCGCTGAGTATTCTCGGAGCGCCGGACCCGGCCTGGACCGCTAGTATCGGCGATGACGACTGGTCGCCGGCCTACGGAGCCTCCGAGAGGGCTCCGGTCCTGCGGTACCGTGCCCGGCTCGCGCTCCCGGCCGAGTATACGGTCGTGTTGGCGCCCTCGGACTCCCAGGGAACAACGATTGACTGTTACCCGCACCAACAGAGCGGAGCCGCTACGCCGGAGGCGCAAGGCCGCCCTGCTAAGGGCCGCGCGGGATCGCTGGAGCGCGTGGCCGTCGAGCACCCCGGTCTCGCCGTCTACCGCTATGCGGACGGAACTGGCTCCAGCCTGCTCTCGTTCCACGATGCGGGCGGCCCGTGGCAGTGGCGCGAATGGGAAAGCGACGCAGCCTTCGCCTGCCTCACCGCGGACACGGCGACCGGAGAGGCGCGGCTGTTCCTGGCCGGAGCCAGCTACCTGCGCCGCGCCGGACGAACGGCGATCGTCTGCCGCCGTGTGGTGGAGCGGCTCGAAATCCGTGGCGGCGAACTGAGCGCATCGGACGCATCGGTGGTAGAGAGCTTCGACGCGGCCGTGCTCGCGGACATCCTGCAAACCGGTTGACAGGCGCTACCGGCCGAAGTCGATGTAGCCGCGCTCCGGATCGGTGCTCAGTAAGGTCACGCGCAGCCGGTCGCCGACGTCCAGGCCCTGCTCGCCGCGCATGAGGCGGCCCTCCACCGGCGGATCGAGGACGCGCACGAATACTCCCTTCGGCGTGACACCCGTCACCACGGCCGCGAAGCTCTCGCCGATGCGGTCCGCGAGCGAGACGGCGGCGATCCGCTTGTTCATCGCACGCTCCACTTTACGCGCGGCATCCTCCTTGAGCGTGCAGTTCCGGGCGATGGCTTCGAGCTCGCTATCCGGATACGGCGGCCGTTGCTTGCCGAGCACAGAACGGATCAGCCGCTGGGTCACGAGGTCGGCAAAGCGGCGGTTCGGCGCCGTCGAGTGCGTATAGTCGTGCGCGGCGAGGCCGAAGTGCCCCTGTTCGGGATCGCCCGGCCGCGCCAGCACATACTCGCCCGGCCCCATGAGCTTGAGCACGGAGAGCGAAACGTCGGAGTAGTGGACCCCGTCGGCGGCCTTGCGCCTCTCCAGAAACGCGCTGAGCGCCTTGGCATCCGGCTCGGGCGGCAAGGTGTCGCCGTAGCCCGCCGCAAGCTCGACGATCCGCGGCCAGCGCTCCGGCGATTTCACCACCCGCCGGATCGAGGAAACGCCCGCGTCCTTCAGCGTGCGCGCCATCACCTCATTGGCCGCAATCATGAAATCTTCGATCAACTCGCCGGCGGCGTTCTTGGGCTGCGCCATGAGTCCCTGAACGCGGCCGCCGGAAATGACCGGCTGCGCTTCCACACGGTCGAAGCTGAGCGCTCCCAAACGGTGCCGCTGGCCGCGGAGCGCCTGGGCCGCTTCGCTCTGCAATTTCAGTTGCGCTGCCAGATCCGGCGAGCACGCCACCTTCGCCGGCGCGGCGGACTTTCCTTCGAGCCAGGGACCCACGCCGCTATAGGTGAGCTGCGCCCGGTTTCGCACGAGCGAGCGATAGATCGACGAAGCGGCGATCGTCCCATCCTCCGCAACGGCGAACTCCACCACCACCGCCCGGCGGTCCGCGCCTTCGACCAGCGACGTGAGGTCCGTCGAGAGCCGGTCTGGCAGCATCGGAAACGTCCGGACTCCGGTATAGACCGAGGTTGTCTCGGATGCCGCGTGCCGGTCGATGGGCGAGCCGCCGGGCACGTCCGCATCGAGATCCGCGATCCCCACCAGGACGCGTATCCCTTGAGCGCCTCGTTCGGCGAACTCGATTTGATCCAGGTCCCGCGAGCTGTCGTTGTCGATCGAGGACCACAACAGATCGCGAAGGTCGCGCACGTCCGCCCGGTCATCCGGCAGCGTCCCGGCGTTGAGTTCCGCCGCCTGCTTCTCGGCCTCGGGCGGAAAGTCCGGATGAAAGCCGTGCTCCAGCATCTCTTCCCGGGCAGCGGCGGAAAGATCCCAATCGTGGTGTGACATGAAATCGAAAGACTAGCACGCTTCGAGCCGCTGGGGAACCGGGCGGACCTCTGTGAATCGATCCGCCAGCGCCCGGCGCGGGTGCGCCGGGGCACATTCGCAAAGCCCGGCATTCGGCGTGGGCAGTCCGGAGCGCCCCGGATTCTCCCTAGGCTTCCACGGTCTGAACCACTACTGGAGCCGGCCGCTCCGCGGAGTAGCGGTCGCACCTGCAGAAGTTGTGATCCGGGGTCATTACGTTGCAAGGGCCGTCGACTCCGATGTGGTGAGCGCGCGAATGTCCGCACGCGCCGCATCTCTTCGACCACGGCACAACTTCGGGATCGCTGGGCTTCAGTCTCGCCGGTGTGCTTTCGGTTGTGTTGGAATTGCCGCTTTGCTTCACTTTCTTATATTGTCGCCCGCTAGGGGCTTGGGCGGGGGGCGTGCATTCGTTAAAATTCGCTCAGGTTAAAAGAGTTTAGGGTCAGGATTAGAAACTTTCGTGTACACTAAACACAATTGCTATTACATTAGCATCCCGGCGACGTATCCCAGTGCGTCGCCAGCCCCTCTGAGTGAAGCCCCGAGCCCCCAAGCCCGGGGCTTTCTATTTCAGGGTCCGGCTCGCTCGCCGTAAGGCCGCGATGCCCGGCAGTTCCCCACTTTGGGTGCTGCGCGTGCCCGAACACTCAGGGAAAGTGGCGCACGGATTCTCGTGCGCTCTTAGGCGCGTACCGATTCTTTGATTTCCGGGCGCGCAACCGCAGTGGCACGCTGCGTGCTCCGACGGTTCAGGAAGAGTCATGGACATCCAGACGACGGTCCTTCTCTCGATTCCGCAAGAAGCGGTCCGGCAGCAGATTTCCGAATTTCTCGCGGACGCGGGGTGCCGCACCCTCGCCGCCGCGACGGAACTCGAGGCCATGGGGATTGCCGAGCGCCACTATGGTGCGATTGACGTTCTCTTGTGCGATATGCCGCCGTACGAAGGTTCGCGTCTGGTCCATGCTCTGGGCCGGCAACACCCCGGCCTGAAGGCGTTATTGATCTGCGGAGATCCGGAATGCATCAACCGGGAACTGCTTCCGGACCCCAACGTGGCTTTCATCGAAAAGCCCTTCGCCTGGAGGGAGTTCAAGCACGCCCTCGACACCTTGCTCCGGCCCGGAAGATGACGGCGCACGCGCTTCGACACCCATACCCCGCTTTTTATGCGAGCGGCTTAATAGAAACTCTGTTATCATCGACTCGGAGCGTGTTCGAAGCCGTAGCTGGCCTCCAATAATTTGATCCAACACTCAAATTAAGGGGGTCCGACTCGGTTGTGCGCCGGTGTGCAAGCTCTTGTCCGCCAGGATATAGAGAAGCCTGAAGGCGCTCGGGGGACACCCGCCCCGTTTACCAAACAGGGGTCAAAGACGGGGTCCGGCACGCGCTCACGGGGCGCTCCATTTTCTCCTCAGCCGTGCATCGCCGTCGAGTCCTTGCAGGGCGGCGTCGCCCTCTAGCGCAGCAGCAACCCCGCGCCGCTGAAGCGGGTAACACGCAATCGTTGTTACCATCGAGATCTGGATGAAGCTCCTGTTCATCGGGGACGTATTCGCCTCCCCGGGCCGCCGCATCGTAGCCGAGCACCTTTCGGAAATCCTTTCGGGCGAGCAAATCGACCTTGCGGTGGCTAACGCCGAAAACGCCGCCGGCGGATTCGGCATTACGCCGATGATCGCCGAGGAACTGTTCTCGCTGGGCCTCGACGTTCTTACCACCGGCAACCACGTTTGGGACAAGCGCGACATCCTCGAGTACCTGGACCGGCAGCCGCGCCTGTTGCGGCCGGCCAACTATCCGGGTAACATCCCGGGCCGCGGCGTTCACGTCGGGCGCGGGCGCAACGGAGCGGAAGCGGCGGTCATCAACCTGCAAGGCCGCACGCACATGCTGGCAATCGACGACCCGTTCCGCAAGGCCGACGAGATCCTCAACGCGCTCGAACCGTCGGTGAAAGTCCGGCTGGTCGATTTTCACGCCGAGATCACCAGCGAGAAGATGGCGCTGGGTTGGTATCTCGACGGCCGCGTCTCGGCCGTAGTGGGCACCCATACCCACGTCCCCACGGCCGACACCCGGATTCTCCCGAACGGAACCGCGTACCAGACCGACGTCGGCATGACGGGCCCATACGACTCCATCATCGGCGTGGAAAAGGATCTGATCCTGAGACGATTTCTTACCGGCATCCCGGTCCGTATGGAGCCGGCTCGCGGTAAGGTAGAATTGCATGCTGTGATCCTCGAAGTGGACGAATCCACGGGGAGAGCCATCTCGATACGGCGCTTCACGGTCGCACCGGGTGTTTGAGGAATGATGTTTCCGGGACCACTGCCGCTCACCGTTGAGTTCTGCGCCACGGTGCTGTTCATCGGGGTGCTGGTTTACCTCAGGAAGTCGCTCACCCTCCGTGCGGCCGCATTCTGGACGGTCCTTTGGGTGTTCCGCGGGGCGCTTTCCCTGTTCGCGACGCAATTCGTCGCGGCCACCGACCGGCAGGTCCTCCTCCTTTTCACGCCGCTTCAGATCGCGTTCGCGATGGTCCTGGTCGTGATCGCCGTCCGCCTGGAGAACCAGAAGGAGCAATTGCGAGCCCTGAACGACGAACTGAGCCGTCTGCGCAAAGCATCTTCCGGCCAGTTGGATTTCGACCCGCTGACCGGTCTCAGAAACCGCACGGCGCTGGCGCGCTGGATGGAGGAGGCCGGCCGCTTCGACGGGCTCGTGGTGGTCTGCGACATGGACGACTTCAAACAGCTCAACGACCGCTTCGGCCACCTCGTCGGGGACGAGATTCTGCACGGAGTCGGCAAGCTGATCGCCGGTTCCATCCGCGAGGAGGATCTCGCGTTCCGTTGGGGTGGAGACGAATTCGTCATCTTCTTCCATAGTCATGAGACTGCGCTCATTGAAAGCCGCCTGCTCGAGATCGAGGATCGCCTGCGCCATTTCCAGCTCCGGCAACACGGCGTCGTTCCCGTCCATTTCAGTTGGGGCCTTGCGCCCACGGCCGGCCGCGAGTTGCGGGAGTGCCTGGCGGACGCGGACCGCCTGATGTACGACCTGAAGCGCGCCCGCCGCACCCCCCAGCCGCCCGCCGGCGGGAAGTAACTGAACCAATGCGGTATCGGCCTGGAGACCCGCCGGCCTGAAGTCACACAGCTAAGAATAGGTGATAGATCTTGAATGCACGGTTAGAGCGGGAATGAGACGACTCGCTGACCCTGGAGTTGTCTTTCAGAACAGACGAAGGCCCGAATCGAGGCGCTCGCGAACATTGTAGTTGTCCGTGATTTGACTCGATCGACGCGGCAACAGAAGAACGTGCCGTTTCGACTTCACCGTCGAACACGTAACCGAGCATCCCGCCACTTTCGAGACCACGTGCGTAGCGCCCCTCAATGAAACACATCATCCCCTGGCGCCCGGTCACGTAATCCGAAACCAGCGACTTCCAACCTGATGGAAAAGTAACGTGAAGGCGTTTCGACTCAATTACGAAATAGGGCCAGGGTTTTCTTATCTCAGTTGAATAAAGAAACATCAGATCGGATCGGCCAAGCTGCTTTTGTCGCGCCCGCTTTCGCTCGTAGAGCGGCACCTCACGGAACAGCTCGACGGGGCAAGCCCTTAAACCTGAGTCGCGGTCAAGCAGATCGCGCAGACGATCGCTGAGGTCGTTTTCGATCTCAGCGCCGTGCAACTTCCTTAGCCGGGCGCCACTCCGCAGTACTGCGGCAAGGATGACGGGAACCTCCTCCTCGGGGAACAAAGGAACCCATTCCACGGCATCGTGTCTCATCCTGTCTTTGCCTGCCGCCGCGCTCCAGCGATGTGGGCACTGAGTTCAACGGCGTCATTGAGCGCAGCCGTGCGAGTCCACTCCCTACGCAGAGCGGGTTTCAAAAGATAGATGCGCGCGCCGTCAAAAACCAATCCGCTGCGCGAAAACTCGAGACGTCCCGCACGCTCGATATTCACCTCCTGCAGTCTCTGCAAGGCGGTGGCGAGTGGCCTGGATATATCCCGAATGCGGAACTCCTTTACGGAGTGGGTCTGACTGAGTTCGACGAGGCCGATGCCGAGTTCCATATTCACGTCACCAGCGGCGCAAACCCGTAGGCCGCCGGTCGCCCATCCGTTCAGTGTGTTCACGAGCATTTTCGCGTACGGCTCAAGTCCAGCGGCGTCGACCGGTTGCAGCGTGGGTATCCCTCGCGCGGCTGCGAGAGAGCCGGGCGTGGCGCTACGGTCAAAGATATCCACCGTGTCTTCAACAAGGGCGCGTTCCTGCTCGTTGATGCCGAAATATTCATAGATGAGCGAATTGAGTCCAACCTGAAGTTTTTCGGCCTTGTCGCGTTGCCGCTGAAGCCATGCACCTAGCGCGCTTCCTTCGTCCTCCCCGTCATCGTCGCCGGAACGCAGCCGAAATTCAGGCTCCTTCGGCTTGAGCAGAATCTTGACACCATCCTCCATCTCTTCAACGAATTGGCGCACCTTGGCTGCGGCCCTGCTCACGATAGATACTGCATTAGGCTGTGCAGCTTCGCTATCGGGCAGGAAAAAAGGCAGACGTAGCGCCTCGCTGTTATGTACCTTGTCCCGCTCGGTGCCCAGACTGGCCGCAGTGTGGAATACGAAGTACCGCGCCAGCGGGCTGCGCAAAAAGCATACCAGGAACATAAGGTAACCACGGTCGGATACCGGTCCCGAGACGCTGTGGAGCACGTGCTGATATCGGACCTTATAGTCGAAAAATGCAGCATCGGTGAAGCCGTCGTTCCAGAGAGCAAGAGGCGGCGTGTAGATTTCTTCTTCTCGTGTTCGGTGCAACTTGTCCAGTCGGTATCCTTTCTTCTTGAGATAAGGTCCAAGCTCGTAACTCAACACCTCAGGAAAGGCGGGTAGGCCAGAAATAGAATCCGGCGTTACGAATCGGTCCGAGAGTGTCCAGTCGAAAGATTTTGGCTTGTCGGTAGTGCTGGTTGCCCGCAGCGGCTGGAAGCCTACGCCGCATCGCCAGCGGTAATCTCGGCTCCTCCAGTCGGGCACGCTCCCTGCTAGCTCATTCAATCGCGGGAGGGAGAAAAGGTAATCCAGGAACTTGAGGTCGCGGGGTGTGCCCCACAGACGCGATTTCCAGGCGACCCCGGCTGCCTTTTGTTCTGCTGCCGCCAGCAGGAGGCGCAACGGAATCCACTTCCGGTCTCGAGGAGCGACTGCAATAACGCCATCCCGGAGATCAGCACGCGACACCTTAGGCGCTACATACTCGATCTCATGGGTCGTCTCATCGGGTTTCTGGGCCGTGAATACCGCTATACTGCACGGGCAGAGGGCTTCCTTGAATAAAATGAAGCTGTAGTCCGCGAGTTGGATAACTTTTTCCAGCGTCACACGGCGAAGCCAGCGCTCCTGGAAGGCGTCGGTTTGGTTCAAAAAGATCTTTGATGGCAGAAGAAGACAGGCGCGGCCAGCATCCTTGAGCAAACCAGGTGTCTCTTCCATGAACCGCTGAGCAACTTGCTTTGTTCCACGGCCAGCCCACGGCGGGTTGCCGACCACCATGTCGAATTGGCCTTGCCATTTCGGCGCCACATCGAAGAAATCTGCCTCCCGCACGACCGGATGCTCCGGCGGGCGCTTCCCTCGGAGATGCAGGAGATTGGGAAGCTTCTTGCCGGTATGCAGCTTATAGGCGCGCACATCGGGCGGATCAAATTGGTCGAGAAAAGCGAGGTAGAGACCAAAGCAAGCGATACGGCAGGCCGTCGGATTCTTGTCCACCCCGCATAGCCGGTCGAGGCGGTCGAGCAATGCCTCGGCTCGGGCTTGAGGCGATGGTTCACCTTTTAACGCGGCACGCCACTCCGCAGCAAGACGGTTAAACAGCAACACCAGGAAGATGCCGGAGCCACACGCGGGATCGATGAACCGGCAACTCTCCGAATAAAGCGCAGGCGCGTTCTCCAGAGCGAGGTCAACCGCCGTCTCAGCGAGAAAGCGCGGGGTATAGAAGGCTCCGGAATCGCGTTTGCCCTTGCCGTCCTCCTTCTCGAGGAAGTTTTCGTAGATCGCACTGATTGTCTCGACGGGAATGAACTTGAAGTCGTATGCCCAGAAGCCAAGGGAGCGTTGGCCGTGTCCCCGTGCTATATCATCTCCCGACAGAAATCGGCGAATGACCTGGAAGTGGGCAGGCCGTATCCGGCTGCTCTCATCTGCCAGTTCGTCATCAAACATGCTCCCGTTGAAGTCGTGCTTGAGCGCGGGAAAAAGTTTCTGGTAGAGCGGGGGGCCGGGATCCTCAAAAGCGTCCAGGAGTTCATGAAGGTGCTGCCACGATTTACCCTTGAAATAGTTGGACAGATCGATGATTCCCCGGTCGCACAGATAGCACGTGAAGAGTAGGCGTCCAAGAAACGCATGTGCGCGCTGAGGGTCCAACCCGCCGCGAACGAGTTCATCACGGACGGCGGCCAGATTATCCAGCAAATAGGCGTCGACAGCTTCCTCGGGGTCGAATTGTGCTTCATGAGCGCCTGCGTAGTAATGACCGTTGCCAATCTGAATGTAGAACCGCTCCGCCCAGCCCGCTAGCGCTGCCAGATTAAGCTTTTCCACCAGACGACACTCTATGTCTGAGTCGGTCGCAGTTGCCGGACTGGTCGGCTTCGTCATGGAAGAAAAGACGCGCACGTATTGCGGATCTCGAAGCAGCAGGACCGTTGCGACGCCTTGATTCCAGAACTCCAACTGTGCGGTGGCGGCGACCTCGGCAGTGACAGGCTTCGCCTCTTCCCGCAAATACACTGTGGGAATACCGTTGAGCGTGAGCACGCCAGAGAGGTGCATTTCCTCCCAGGCACGAAGAAGCATGTGCTGGTAAGCGTAGACCTCAGGGCTTTGCAGCAGTTGCCGCATGGAACGGTAGTACCGGAATCCGCGCGGCGGATCAGGGAGCGGTGGGAGTGGGCGTGCAGCGCTCATTTGCTCAAGAAACCCTCGCTCGGAAGCCCAGCGGCAATGCTCCCAAGCGCCGGAACGCCGGTGCTCTTTTGAACCAGTCTGGGGCCACTAGCACACCGTTTCTCGTGGGTCACAAGTCCTTTCTCTTCCAATGCTGCCACATGATCGGTCCCCTTACTCGAAGTACGGCGCAGGCTCGGGAACGGCTGCGCCGTCTTTGCGCGGCGAGGAAGCGCCGTAGTTCACGCCCGTACTCCCATCGTGCATTGTGGCCTGGCCGCCGCCCATCACACTCGAGTAATCTCCGCGGACTTCGAGCTGGTGGCCCTTCTTCAGAAGCTCGCTGCGCGTCGCCGCGGGCACGCGGTCCTCGATCTGGACGCCGCAGCCGCCGAAGGTCATCTTCGTGAATCGGGGGGCCTCGAGCGCCGCCTGCACGTTCATCCCGTAGTCCACCACGTCCGAGACGAATTGCGCGTGCGCCTGGGCCTGGTTGAATCCGCCCATGATCCCGAAGCCGATATGCACGCTTCCCTTTTCCATGAATGCCGGAATGATGGTGTGCAGCGGACGCTTGCGCGGCGCCAGGGCGTTCGGATGCCCCGGATCGAGCACGAACAGAGCCCCGCGATTCTGGAGGTGAAAGCCCATGCCGTCGACGCAAATCCCCGAGCCGAAATCGGCGTACAGGCTTTGGATCAGCGACACAATATTTCCGTCTTTGTCCACCGTGGTCAGGTAAATCGTGTCGCCGCCCGAGGCCGGCGGCTTCCCGGGGGCGACGTCGCAGCGCGCATGATCCGGATCGATCAACGCCGCGCGTTGGCGGGCGTATTCTTTCGAAAGCAGCCCCTCGACCGGCACCTTGGAAAACCGCGGGTCGCCGACGTACCGGAGCATGTCCTGATAGGCCACCTTCTGCGCCTCGATCTTGTAGTGGAAAGCCTCGGGGCTCATAGGCGCGAGCTGCGGAATGGGAAACTGCTCCATGATGTTCAGCATGGTGAGCGCGGCGATGCCTTGCCCGTTCGGCGGCAGCTCGTAAATCTTCCAGCCCCGATAGGTGGTGGAAATCGGAGTGACCCACTCGGCGGAAAACTCCGCCAGATCCGCCGCCTGCATCACGCCGCCGGCCTTCTCAGAGGTTCGCAGCACGGCCTGCGCGATGGCGCCGCGATAGAAGGCTGCCTCGCCGCCCTTGGCGATCAATTCGAGCGCGTGCGCTAGGTCCGGATTGCGGAACACCTGCCCGACGGCCGGCGCGGCGCCGTTCGGAAGATAAACGCGCGCCCCGTATTCATTCGTCGCGAGATACTTCTCCGCGCCCTGCCAATATTCATGAATCAGCTCCGTGACCGGGTATCCGTGCGACGCGAAATAGATCGCCGGCCGGAACAGCTCGGCCCACGGCAGACGCCCGAAACGCTGGTGCAGCTTGGCCCAGCCGTCCACGCATCCCGGCACCGTGGCCGTATCGATGCCGGACTGCGGCATTTTAGTGATCCCCTTCTGCCTGAGTCGCTCGATGGTCCACGCCTCGGGCGACCAGCCGCTCGCATTGATTCCCGTAAGCGTCCCGCTCTTGGCGTCCCAGTAGATGGCGAACAGGTCGCCGCCCATGCCGCTGTTCATCGGCTCGACCACCCCCATCACGGCGTTGGCGGCGATCGCGGCATCGACGGCCGAGCCTCCGCGCGCCAGCACCTGCGCGCCGGCCTGGGAGGCGAGCGTCTGGCTCGTCGCCACGATGCCTTGCTTCGAGATCACCATGGACCGCGCCTGGGAGCGGTCCTGTGCGAACGTTCCGGTTGTCATGAGCAGTCCTAGAATTCCCGCGAGCCTGAGCTGGCGCATGCAGGCATTCTACCGCAGCGGTTCGGCACGTTAGACTTGAGGCTTGCAGCCGTTCGTGCCTCTATTTCGAAGTCCTCACCTTCTGACCATCCTGGCGCACTTCTGGCCCGCGCGTCTCGACGAGCGGCGGTTCCCCGTCGAGCGCACCCTGTACCGTACGGAGCCGGGTGTCGAAGTGCTCGTCGAAACCCAGCGGCCAGCCGGTGCAAGCGCGGGAGACATCGTCCTGGTGCACGGCCTCGAGGGATCGAGCCGCGCCGGCTACATGCTCAGCCTGGCCCGGGCGGCGCTCGAAGCGGGCTACGCCGCACACCGCCTGAATCTCAGGACCTGCGGCGGCACCGAAGCTCTTTCCGAAACTCCGTATCACTCCGGCATGACCGCCGACCTCGCCGCCGTTCTGCGCCGTCTCGCCGAAGAGCACCGTGGACCGCGCTACGCCGTGGGGTTTTCCCTCGGCGGCAACATCGCGCTCAAGCTCGCGGGTGAGTTGGGTGAAGCCGCGCGCGGCCTTGTCGCCGGCATCTGCGCCATTTCCACGCCGATCGACCTGGATGCCTCGACGCGGCGGCTCGAAAGGCCCGCGAACCGTATCTACGAGCTTCGCTTCCTGAAGCGCCTGAAGCGCCGCGTCCGGGCCCTGGCGCGGCTTCGGCCGGAGCGGTTTCCCATCGACGGGCTGGCGGCCGTTCGGGGAATCCGCGAGTTCGACGACCGCTTCACGTCCCGTTGGTTCGGCTTCCGCGGCGCCGCGGACTACTATCGAACGCAGTCCGCATCCCGGTTTCTGCACGCGATCCGCGTGCCGGTGCTGCTGATTCAGGCCAGGGACGACCCGTTCATTCCCTTCGAGCTTTTCGAGCAGCCCGGACTGGCGCGGAACCCGTCGATCCAACTGGTGGCCACGGATCACGGCGGGCATATCGGCTTCCTCGCGCGCGGCGCCCCGCGCTTCTGGGCCGATGCCGTGGCGATGGAATGGATTCAGCGTTCCTTGGTGGCGCTATCTATGCGAGCGCGAACGTAGGTGTCTCCAGTACTCATGGTGACCCTTTCTTTGAAGCCGACTCTTCACCTCTTATAGTCGTATTGTGGCTACATCGCAAGCCAAGCGTCCGTCCCGCCACACCCGCTACAGCTCCTCTTTGAGGCGGTCTTTGTCGCGGAGCTTTCGGCGCTTGTCCTCGTGGCGCTGCGCGGGTTTGGGCATCGGCTTGCGCACGCTTTTGCGGATCTCGCTTCGGTCCAGGATGATCGGCTTCTGCTTCTTCATCTCAATCCCTGTTGTACCGAAAACGCGATTGTTTTGCGCCGGCCCGTATTCGCCCTTGACTTGGGGCTGGCTTAGGCGTAAATAAACGAGAGGGGGGTGTGCTGTGCCGCAGGTCTCGAGACAGGAGCGGGCGAACCTGGACGAGAAAAGAGTGGTCTACCTGGAGTTCGTCGCGGCCTTCGCTATTCTTTCGATTGTAGCCCTCGTTCTCTACATGGTTCTCAGCTACAAGCCGGCGTAAGGAGACTGGCTGAAACCACCGCCTGGGGAGTGGTCAGGGAGCCAATTCGCGGCCCGCGGGCGGCTCGAAGAGTGATCGAACCAGTGCCAGCCCTTCTTCTCGCGTGCGGACGTGTCCCTCCAGTTGCGCATCCTCGGCGGCGCGCAGCATACGCCCGAATGCGGGACCAGGCACGTAGCCAGCCGCGATCAGGTCGTGCCCGGTAACCAGCGGCTTCGGTTTCAGCACCGCTCCCGGCGCTTCTTCGAATTTCCGCTTCACGAACTCGTAATTCCCCAGCAGGCGGTGGCTCATGGCGCAGTCGAGCCGGTGCAGTTCCAGGTGCTCCTCGAACTGGTCCATCCGCATGAACCGTTTGAGGGTGCTTTCGCGCATTCTGGTAACGTCCTTGAAGCGCAGGTGGTTGGCCACGAGCGCCTCGACCTGCCGGATGGCGCCGTTCGGGAAGCGCAGCCGTGTCAGGATGCGGACGGCCATCCGCGCGCCGACCTCGGCGTGCTCGTCGAACCGGATGCGATCGGACACGCTGAACGTGGGTGGCTTGCCAACGTCGTGCAGCAAAACGCCGAGAGCGAGCGTTTCCGTCGGCGCGCGCAGGCCTTCGAGCATCATCAACGTGTGGACCCACACGTCGCCCTCCGGGTGGAACTCCGGCGGCTGCTCGACGCCTTTCATGGCCGCGACTTCCGGCAGGATTTCCTCGAGCAGACCCGAGGCGTCCAGCAACTCGAAGCCGCGCCTGGCGCCGCCTTCCGTGAGGATGCGGACGAGCTCGTCGCGAACGCGCTCGGCCGAGATCGCGGCGATCTTCCCGTGCAGCTTGTGAATGGCGGCGAGAGTTGCGGCGTCGATCGAGAAGCCGAAGCGCGCGGCGAAGCGGATGGCTCTGAGCATCCGCAGGTGGTCCTCGCGGAAGCGGGTTTCGGGATCCCCGATGGCGCGGATCACACCCGCGCGGAGGTCCTCGCGTCCGCCCACGAAGTCGAGAACCTGGTTGGTTTGCGGATCGAGCAGCAGGCCGTTGATCGTGAAATCGCGGCGGGTGACGTCCAGGCGGGGGTCCGTCTCGAACTCGACCGCGAGAGGGCGGCGGCCATCGGCGTAGGCATGGTCGCTGCGGAAAGTGGCCACTTCGACCTCGGCAGAACCGGCGCGGACGAGAACCACGCCAAAATGCGCGCCCACCAGCCGCGCCGCGGGGAAGAGACTGACCACCTGTTCGGGGCGCGCGGCCGTGGCGACGTCGTAATCCTTCGGCTCGCGTCCGAGCAGCAGGTCACGGACGCATCCGCCGGCCAGGTACGCCAGGTGGCCGTGCTGCTGGAGTTGCCCGACGATGTGCCGGGCCAGTGCTTCCGCCGTGAAGTCCACCACAATGTAAGGGTAAACCAGCGCCCGTCTGCTGGCGCGCGCAATTCGGGTAATATAGTCCCTTCATGTTCCATTGGAATCAAGATCCGCACCGGCGGTACAACCCGCTCGCGCGCGAATGGGTGCTGGTCTCGCCGCATCGCACCGAACGGCCCTGGCAGGGGCAGATGGAAGAGGGTGGGCGTGAAGTCATCCCGGCTTACGATCCGGCCTGCTACCTGTGCCCCGGAAACGCGCGGGCCGGTGGCGCGCGCAACCCGGACTATGCGACGACATTCGTTTTCGATAACGATTTCGCGGCGCTCAGGCCCGCGACACCGGTAGGGCGCTTCGAGGACCGTGGCCTGCTGATTGCGGAGTCCGAGCCCGGCCTCTGCCGCGTGGTGTGCTTCTCGCCGCGGCACGATTTAACGATCTCGGGAATGGAGCTGTCCGCGCTTCGCGCGGTGGCCGATGCCTGGACCGCGCAGTATCGCGAGCTGGCGGCGCTGCCGTTCATCAACTACGTGCAAATCTTCGAGAACCGCGGCGCCATGATGGGCGCCAGCAACCCTCATCCGCACTGCCAGATTTGGGCCAGCCGCTCGGTGCCCAACGAGATCGTCGCGGAGCAGGCCTCCCAGTCCGCGTACCTCGAAGAGCGAAAATCCTGTCTTCTCTGCGACTACGCGGCCGTCGAGAGCGCGGTCCGACTTAGGGTGATCGAAGAGAACGAATCGTTTCTCGTAGTCGTCCCGTTCTGGGCCGTGTGGCCGTTCGAGACACTGGTAATCACGAAGCGGCACGTGACGGCACTCGACGAATTCTCGGGCGGCGAGCGCGCCGGCCTTGCGGACATTCTGAAACGCACCACGGCACGCTACGACCGGCTGTTCGATGCAGCGTTCCCTTACACGATGGGCTTCCACCAGCGGCCGACCGATGGAGCGCCGCACCCGGAGTGGCACTTTCACGCGCACTTTTATCCGCCGCTCCTGCGCTCGGCGACGATCAGAAAATTCATGGTCGGATACGAGATGCTGGCGATGCCCCAGCGCGATATCACTCCGGAGACCGCCGCCGGGCGCCTCCGCGATATCTGACCTCGAACCCGGCACAGTATACTCAAAGTCGGTTTCTGAAAGGACCAGGCAATGAAAGAGATCCACCTCACGCGGCGCGGCTTCTCGAAAGCGGCGCTAGCCGGCCTGATGGCTGCCGGCGCGCCCGCACTGACCGCAAAGCCGAGAAAAATCGGCCTTGCGCTGCAGTTGTACAGCGTCCGCGACGACTGCAAGCGGGATCTGCCGGGAACGATCGCGGCTGTGGGCAGGATCGGCTATGAAGCCGTTGAGTTCGCCGGCTACTACGATCGTACGGCCCAGGAATTGCGCCAGATGTTGGACGACGCCGGTCTGAAGTGCTGCGGGACGCACATCTCCCTCGAAACCTTGCAGGGCGACAACTTCATGAAGACCGTGAAGTTCAATAAGGAACTGGGCAACCGCAACCTGATTGTGCCCGCGCTCGACGAGGCCCGATACGCCACGAAACAGGCGTGGATCGACACCGCAGCACTCTTCAACGACCTCTCCAGCAAGGCCAGGGAACACGGGATGCGCGTGGGTTACCACAACCACATGTTCGAGTTTCAGAAGTTTGACGGCGAGTCCCTGTTTGACATCTTCTTCACGGCCGCGAAGAAGGACGTGATCATGCAGCTCGATATCGGCAATGCGCGCGAAGGCGGCGGCGACCCTCTTGCGTTACTGAAGCGCTATCCTGGCCGCGCGATCAGCGTTCACATGAAGGAGTACTCGGCGACGGATAAGCAAGCGCTGATCGGCGAGGGCGACCAGCCCTGGAAAGAACTGATCGATACCTGCCGGAAGATCGGCGGCACGGAATGGTTCATCGTCGAGCAGGAGGAGTACAAGTACCCGCCGCTCCGCTGCGTCGAAATCGATTACAAGGCGATGCGGAAAATGGGCGTGTGAGCACGCCAGCGGCCGGCGTCTTATTCGGCCGGGCGGAACTCGCGGGCACTACCGCGAGGTAGAACACCAAAACGGCGAAGCGGCGATCAAGGGTCTCAGCGGGCCCTGGGGGACCACCCCAGGAGCGCTCAGCGCGCCTTGACCGGGGCCGGGTGGCGGGTCAGCAGGAACACGCCCAGGCAGGCGAGCCCCAGCGCGATCCACTGCTCGGCAACGAACGGGCCGTAGTAGGGGTTGGCCTCGTCGTGCGCGCGGACGAACTCCACCAGGAAGCGGACCGTGGAATAGAGCACCAGATAGAGCCCGATGATCGCGCCGGGACGATGCCGCCTGTGAAAGCGGCGGTACAGAATCCCGAAGATGATCGCCTCGCCGGCCGCTTCGTAAAGTTGCGTCGGGTGCAGCGGAACGTTGAGCGGCACCCCCACCAGCCGGTGCGCCTCAGGGCTCGTGAACGTGACCGCCCAGGGCAGCCGGCAGGCCGCGCCCCAGCAACAGCCCGCCGAGAAACAGCCGAGCCGGCCGATCGAATGCCCCAGCGCGACGGCCGGCGCGAACACATCCGCCGTCGCCAGGCCGGGCAGCTTCTTCCTCCGCATGTAGACGAACGCGGTGACCAGCGCGGCCACCAGGCCTCCGTAAAAAATGCCGCCTGCCTGCAGCGTGGCGAGGGAGAAGATCTCGCGCGGGTTGTCGAAATAGTAGCCGAGGTCGAGCAGGATCATCAGCAGCTTCGCGCCCACCATCCCGGCGATCGCCGTGTAGATCCCGAGATTCATCAGCGCATCTCTGTCCAGGCCCGCGTCGCTGCTCAGCCGCCCCACCATCCACAGGCCCGTAAGGAAGGCAATTGCCACCAGCAGCCCGTAGGTGGGCAGGAAGAAACTACCAATGTGAAAAACCTGGGGAAACATTCAGACCGTCCGCGGAGCGTGCCTGGAGCGCAACATATCCAGAATGATCAGGCCGGCTCCAATCGTGATCGCGCTGTCGGCGGCGTTGAAGGCCGGCCAGCGGAACGCGTGGTAGTAGAACTCGAGAAAATCGGTGACCGTGCCATGAACGACCCGGTCGAAGAGGTTGCCGAGCGCGCCGCCGAGAATCAATGCCAATCCCAGCCGCAATGCCGTGCTCAACCGGCTGCCGCCGCGCCAGATCAGCACGGCGATGGCCGCCTGCACGCCCGCCGAGAGGGCCACCAGCAGAAGCGTGCGCCACTGGGCCGGCGCGTTCGCCAACATGCTGAATGCCGCGCCCGAGTTTTCCGTGTGGACGATGTTGAAGAATCCTGGAATCAGCGCGTGGACGTCCCAGCTCGGGACGTTGTGGCTGACCAGGATCTTGGTAATGCGATCCAGCGCAAATACCAGCGCCGCCACGCCGTATGCCAGCACGCGGACGGGGATTCTATTCATTCACAGTGTCCGTGACGGCGTCCGCGCAGCTCGCGCAAATGGTCGGGAAATTCGAGTTGGATCCAATGTCGGTCGTGTATTTCCAGCAGCGCTCGCACTTGGCCCCATCCGCGCGGACGATTTCAACCGAGAGATCGCCCGCTTCCCGGGGCTCGACCGCCACCTGCGAAACGATGAACAGCGCTGGCAACTCAGACGCGTACCGTTCCAGAAGCGGGTACAGATCGCCATTGGCGCGCAGGCGCACGCGGGCCTGGAGCGACGAGCCGATGAATTTCTCCTCCCGCGCTGCTTCCAGGCTTTTGAGAACCGTGTCCCTGACCGCGATCAGCCGGTCCCAATTCCCTGCCCGGCTGCGCCGCTCTTCGGGAATGCCCGCCGCAAGCTCCTCCGGCTCCGGGAAGAGCGCCAGGTGAACGCTGTCGGGTGCGCCGGCGGGCTTTCGCATGTGCCGCCAGACCTCTTCGGCGGTGAAACTGATGAGCGGGGCCACCAGCCGCACCAGCGCGTAGCCCAACCGGTCGAGCGCGGTCTGGGCGCTGCGGCGGGCTTTCGATCGCGCGGCGGTGGTGTAGAGCCGGTCCTTCAATACGTCGAAGTAGATCGCGCTCAGGTCCACCGTGGTGAAGTCGTAAATGGCGCGGTAAACGCGGTGAAAGGCGTATTCCTCGTACCAGCGCCGGCAGTCGCGCACCAGTTGTTCGGCGCGCAGCAGAATCCACTGGTCCAGTTCGAGCAGTTCCTCGGCGGGGAGCGCATCGCGCTCGGGGTCAAAATCGGAGAGGTTGCCGAGCACGTAGCGGAAGGTGTTCCGCAGCTTGCGGTAGGCCTCGGAGAGGCGCTGCAGGATGGTCGGCGAGATCACGATGTCGTCGGTGAACTCGACCGACGCCACCCAGAGCCGGATCACGTCCGCTCCGTGCTGCTGGATCAGCTCCTCGGGCTCGACGAAGTTGCCGAGCGATTTCGAGAGCGCGCGCCCCTGCTCGTCCAGCGTCCAGCCGTGCGTCGCGCATTGGCGGTAGGGCGCGCAACCCTTCACGCCCACGCCCACCAGCAGCGAGCTGTGGAACCAGCCGCGGTATTGATCGCCGCCCTCCACGTACATGTCCGCCGGCCACGGCAATCCGTTCGCCGGCGTGAGGACGGCCAGATGGCTCGATCCCGACTCAAACCACACATCGAGGATGTCGGTCTCTTTGCGCAGCGCCGTCGAGCCGCACTTGGGGCACGCCGCATCCGGGCCGATCAGATCGGCTACAGGCCACTCGTACCAGATGTCGGCCGTGTGCTTCTCGAACAGCTCCACCACGTGGTCGAGGATCCTGCGATCGGTGACCGGCTCGCCGCAGTGCTCGCAGTAGAAAATGATGAGCGGCACGCCCCAGACGCGCTGGCGCGAAATGCACCAGTCGGGGCGGTTCGCGATCATGCTCGAGATGCGCTCCTCGCCCCAGGCCGGCATCCACTTCACCGCGCGGATGGCCTCGAGGGCCCGCGCGCGCAGATCGTTCCGGTCGATTCCGATGAACCATTGCTCGGTGGCGCGGAAAATCGTGGGGTTGTGGCAGCGCCAGCAGTGCGGGTAGCTGTGCTCGAGTTTCTCCTGGCCGAGCAGCGCTCCCTTCGACTCCAGGATGCTTATAACGATCGGATTCCCTTGCCAAACCGTCTTGCCGATCAGCTCTTCGGGAACGCGGCCCTCGGCGCCTTCGGCCTGGAAGAAGCGGCCGGCCGCATCCACCGGGCAATAGGTCGCAATGCCGTAGCGCTGGGCGGTAACGTAGTCCTCCTGGCCGTGGCCGGGCGCGGTGTGGACGGCACCGGTGCCCTGGTCGAGCGTGACGTAATCGGCCAGCACACCCACGGAATCGCGCTCGATGAACGGGTGCCGGAACACGGCGCCCTCGAGCCGGGTCCCCTGGATGCGCGCGATTTCCCGGTAGCCGCGCCAGCCGCACTTCCGCGCGGTGTCGGCGGCCAGGTCCACGGCGACCAGATACACGTCTCCATTCACGTCCACCGCCGCGTACTCGTAGTTCGGGTGGAACGCGATTGCCATGTTCGCCGGGATCGTCCATGGCGTGGTGGTCCAGATCAGGCCGTACACGCGGCGGCCCGCGAGCGCGGCGTCGATCTGGGCCGGATCGGACGCGAGCGGGAACCGGACCCAGACCGACGGGCTGGTGTGGTTCTCGTACTCCACTTCGGCCTCGGCCAGCGCGGTGCGGTGATGGATGCACCAGTTCACGGGCTTCAGCCCTTTGTACACGTAACCGCGATCCAGAAACTCGACGAACGCCCGCGCGATGGCGGCCTCGTAGTCGGGAGTCATCGTCAGGTACGGCTGGTCCCAACGGCCGAGCACGCCGAGACGGCGAAATCCTTCGCGCTGGATGTCCACCCACTTCATCGCGTACTTGCGGCACTCGTGGCGAATCTCGGAAACGGACATGCCGGCCTTGCGCGCGCCCAGCTCCTGGTCCACCCGGTTCTCAATGGGCAGACCGTGGCAGTCCCAGCCGGGAACATACGGCGCGTCGAAGCCGGCCATGTTCTTGGACTTGACGATGAAGTCCTTGAGGACTTTATTGAACGCCGTGCCGGAGTGGATCCGATTGTTGGCGAACGGCGGGCCGTCGTGCAGGACGAACATCGGGCGGCCCGCGCGCGCCTCGCGGATGCGCTCATAGAGCTTCGATTCCCCCCATTGAGCCAGTTGCTTCGGCTCGTTCTGAGGCAGGTTGGCCTTCATCGCGAAGTCGGTACGGGGAAGATGGATCGTCTTCTTGAGATCGAAGCTGTTCTCTGGCATTTAGGGAAACTACCATTATAGGGCGCGCCCGAGGAAGCGTAGCTCTGGTGCTCAATCTGCAGACGATTCTCGCGCTGCGGGGTTGCACCCTAGGCTTTGGAAACTGTAAGATGCGGTGCGCTAAGCGGAATCCATTATGTTCTGTGTCCGCTGCGGATGCCAGAATCCCGATTCCGGAAGGTTCTGCCAGAAGTGCGGAACGCCTCTTGCCAGAACGAGGCCAGAGCTCATTCAAGCTGCTCTTGCCGCGAAGGGGGCTCCTACCGAGAAGGAACTGCTGATCGAGATTCTCAAGACCGATCCCAAACCCAACGAGTGCCATCGGTGCGGGGCAGCTGTCGGGCTCGCCCGGCATGAATTCGGAATCGCAAAGGTGCTCTCCATGAAGCGTGATTGGGGTGAAACAATCGCTCAGGTTGGCCTGTCTGCGGCGGCCAGCGTCGTTACGGCTCCGCTCACCGGCTTTGGTGTGCTCTCTTGGAAGCGTCCGAACAAGACCGCATCATACTCTTTGTTCAAGGCGGAACTCGTACTTTGCCGGCCGTGCTTGGAGTGGGCGTGGAGGACGAGGCACGGGATGGAACTGAAGGACGAGGCCTATCGTCTCCACCCGTGGGCGGAATTAGCCCGCGGCATCGGATATGATACCTACCTCTCTGCCTACGAGATTGAGAGCTTGAAACCGGCTCGCTAGAGAAAACTCAATGCTCTGTCCCCGGTGCAGCTCGCTTATGGAAAGCGACTGGGTTGCATGTCCGCGCTGCGGCCATTGCTGGAACACCAAACCGCGCGGAACAAAAGGAGGTTCCTCGCGGCTGGTATCCCAATAGTCGTCAACGGTGGGTGATTTGGATTGCTGCCATTCTCGCCGTCCTCGGCTTGATGATAGGTGATAACGGTTTGAGGTTTGCCTTCTGCGTGGCTCTGCTTGGAGGATTGTTGGTTTGGAAACTCCAGAAGTGAAGGTCCTCACTCGCATACCAGGTCGCGATGAACGCTGCCGGAACACCTGCTCGAAGGTGCGGTGCGAAAAGCCCTCAGTCAGACCGGGGCTTCACTGAACCTCTTTGCCCTCGACAGCCATGCCTGGTGCGAGGAAAGTCGAAGGCATTTCACCGTCACCGGCAAGGGTGCCTGTTTTGAAACGCTTGTACCATTTACCATCTGGCACCTCCGGGTCGGACTCCAGCCAGTGTTTCAGTTCGAGAAAATCATCGCTGGAAATTCGGTTCTCACGGTAGCGCTTGATGAGGTGATTCAAAATTCCCTGTGGAGGCGGCTTCCTGATCTTGGGCATTGTGGAATGAGCGATCTGTGCATTTGCAAACACCGGCGCAACATCGGTGTGAGGTGGGAGATGAGAGGGGCGGTCCTCATTCTAAGCGTTCTTGTATTGCTTATGGAAGATCACGCGCTCAAGCTGGCCGGAAATCCGTCGAACCTCGGCCGGATTCTTCGCCTTCTTGAGACGCTTCAACAGATCGAGGAGAGCATGGTCCGAGGAGTCAATGACAGCGGCAGAGACGGGTGCAGCCTCCTTGATCCGTTTATGGAAGACCTTGGCCCATCGCGCCTGAACTGCTTTCCGGGCGCTTTCGCTGCGCTGTTCAGGAGTGAGGTTGGCCGCCCTCGCAAGACCGCCTTTTTTGCCGCCCTTGCGCCCGAGAGCGACCGCTGCGGGGTTCTTCATCTTTGCGGGCATGTCTGAATTATACGTGAGCGGTCACGATTCGGCAACTACGTGAGCGGTAACGTATATTCTGGCTACCCTCGCCCGAACATCTGCTCATAGGTGCGCTGGGAGAAGCCGTCGGTCATGCCGGCGATGTAGTCGCAGACCACGCGATGCGGCGGCTGATGGGAGATCAACTCCCGGTAGGATTCCGGCAGACTCTGCGGGTGGTCCAGAAAATATTGGAACAGTTCGGCGATCATCGCGGCCGAGCGGCGCCGCTCCTCGGTCAACACGGCGGAGAAATAGACCGACCGGTGCAGGAACTGTTTTAAGGCGGCGTTCGTTTCGGCGGCGGGCGCATTGAGACCGGCGAGCCGCCTCGGCCAGCGCCGCACGTCCGCGACGTTCCGGACGCCCGCCGTCTCCACCGCGCGCCGGGTGCCTTCGATCAATCCGGTCACCAGGAGGTCGATCAACCGGCGGAGCGCTTCGTTGAACCGGATCTTTTCGGACGCGCCCGGAAACTGAGCCTCGATCTCCGCGTAGATCGCCCCGTAGCGCGGAACGGCCGCGGCAATGTCGCCGATCCCGAAGAATCGCGCCGAGAATGCGTCGTCGAGGTCGGCGGTGTTGTAGGCGATCTCGTCGGCATGGTCGATGAGCTGCGCCTCGAGCGGCGGCCTGAGTCCGGGCAGGTATTCGTCGAGCCGGCGGTCCTCGCCCGGTTCGAAGTCGTGCGAGTGTTTCGCGATTCCCTCGCGCACCTCGAAGGTGAGATTCAGGCCGGGAAACCGGGCATACCGCTGCTCGAAGGTCTCGACGATGCGGAGCGCGTGCAGGTTGTGATCGAACCGCTCCCCGAAACGGCTCATCTGATGGTTGAGCTCCTCCTCGCCGGCGTGGGCGAACGGGGGATGCCCGATATCGTGGGCGAGCGCGAGCGCCTCGGTGAGGTCCTCGTCGAGGCCCAGCGCCGAAGCAGCGGTGCGCGCAACCTGCGCGACCTCGATGGTGTGCGTCAGGCGGTTGCGGAAATGATCGGAGAGCCCGGCGGTGAAGACCTGGGTCTTGTCTTCCAGGCGGCGGAACGCGCGCGCGTGCACGATGCGGTCCCGGTCGCGGCGGAACTCGTTGCGGTAGGGATGCGGGGCCTCCGGATAACGCCGGCCCCGGCTCTGCTCGACCGGAAACCGCGGCGCCGGCGTGCTCGGGATCATTCCCTGCCGCGCGTCCGTTACCGCGGGGGCAACGAGCCCAGCTCGGTGGATGCGGCCTGGGTGATTGCCTTGCGGTTCGAGGTCAGCAGGGGCTCGAGCAGCGTGCGCGCTTCGGCCGGGTTTGAAGAGGCCACGTATTGCGCCAGAGCGATCCTGGCCTGCTCCTGCGAGACGAACTCCGAGGGCTTCGCTATCACCTCGCGGATCAAGTTCTCGCCTTCGGATATTTTGCCCTCGCTCTTGTAAATCGTCGCCAGCGAGAGCTTCGCCAGCGAGGCGTAGTTCGCGTTGCCGGAATCGATAACTTCTTTGAGCGCCTTCGCGGCGCCCGCCATGTTCCCCTGATCGGCCGCGATCGCCGCCAGATAGTACTCGGCGATGATCCCCTCGCCGCTCGAGGGATACTTCGACGCGATATCGCTGAACTTAGCGATCTCCGCCTTGATCTTTTCTTGTTCGGTCGGGAAAGGCCGGACGAAGGAATCGGCTTGGGGCGGTCCGACCGGCGTCTGGCGGAGTTCGAGCGCCGCAGCGAGCGCGGTCCGGCGGGCGGAGCCCTCGTGAGAGCGCCAGGTGAAAAAGCCGGCGATCAGAACAATGGCGGCGGCGCCGGCGGCACCCCAGCGGAGGCTCTGAGTGCGGTGCTCGGTCAGGTATCCAACGGTATGCTGGAACTCGACGGCAAACTTATCTTGCTTCAGTCCCTTGCGGGTGATTCTATCCACGGAAACCTCTGGCAGGTATCGATTCTAGCACACGTTTCCGGAGCGCAGCGCCGGGGAGCGTCCGCTCCCCGGCACTGATCCAAGCCGCCGGCAACCTCTAGGTGAAGCTGCGGACCGCGGACGTCTCGGCGTCGAAGACATCGAAAACGGTATACAGCTTGGTGAGCTGCAACAAGTCCTTCACGCGCTTGGTCAGGTTGAGCAGCTTCAACTGGCCGCCCGCGTTGGTCACCGAAGTAAAGGCGGCGACGAGCTCGCCGAGTCCCGAACTGTCTATGTACGATACGTCCGCAAGGTTCAGAAGGATTTTCTTCTGCCCCTTGACGGCCAACTCGCGGATGCCATCGCGGAGGTTGCTCGATCCTTCTCCCAACGTGATCCTGCCGGATACATCGACTACCGTTACGTCGCCCACCTGGCGGGGGCTGAGTTTGACGCTCACGATCTTTCCTCCTCCTGTATGCCCGGCGCGCCCGCGCACGAGCCGCGGCGAGGTTCCGGGCGGTTAGCGCTGTCTGGTCACACGTACTTCACGAGCTTGACTTCAGTCCCCGACGGACTCAGCCGGCGCACCTCGAACCGATCGACGAACGCGCGGATCAGAAAAATTCCTCGCCCCGACTGCTGCAGCAGGTTGTGCTCGGCCACCGGGTCCGGCAGACAAGCCGGATCGAAACCCTCGCCTTCATCGGCGATGATCACGCTGAGGTGATCCTGGCCGCTCAGGACCGAGAGGTGAACCTTCTTGCGCCGGTTGTACCGGTTGCCATGCACCACCGCGTTTACGATCGATTCTCGAACCGCCATACCGAGCTTGTGCAGGTCCTCTTCGCGGAACCCGATCTCGCGGGCGGCATGGAACACCAGTCCTTCCGCCTCATCGGCGCTGTCCAACCTGGACTCCAGAAAGGTATCCACCCTTTTTGTCTCGGTATCTTCGGCCATAGAGCAGACGCAGCCGCAAGGGTCCCCGCATAAACCCTCTCAGGGCCGCACGGGGCTAATGAATCGTTAAGTTAGCAGAAACATGGGGCAGAAAGCAAAGCCCTTCCGCGCGGGGCCGAGGCCGGATGCGAGCGTTTTCGCACGCTGCTAGACTCAAGCTATGGCAGCCCTCCTGGGGCTTGAAGTCGAGGAAATTCAACAGCTTCTCGGCCCTGAACAGCCGCGTTTCCGCGCCCGGCAGGTCTACTCGGCGGTCTACCGCGAACGGTGCCAAAGCGCCGGCGAGATCACCACGCTGCCGCTGGCCCTGCGCCGGGAACTGGCCGCCCATCACCCCATCGGCCTGCCCGAGCTGGAGCGCCGTTTCGAGTCCGCGGACGGCACGCGCCGCTACCTGCTGAGGCTCGAGGATGCGAGGACCGTGGAAAGCGTTCTGATGCCCGAAGAGGAACGCCAAACGGCCTGCATTTCGACACAAGTCGGATGTGCCGTGGGCTGCAAATTCTGCCTGACCGCGCTCCTCGGCCTCGAGCGGAATCTGACGGCGGGCGAGATCGTCGGCCAAGTGCTGCTCATGGCGCGCGACAACGGAATCGCCGTCGAAGGCGAACGGCTGAACATCGTCATGATGGGGCAGGGCGAGCCGCTGTTGAACCTGGCGAACGTGCTGAAGGCCACGCGGATCCTCACCGATCCGGATGGGGTCGGGCTTTCGCCCCGGCGCATCACCGTTTCCACCGCGGGCATCCTGCCGCGGATCGAGGAGCTCGCGCGGGAAACGGTCCGCCCCAAGCTCGCGATCTCGCTCAATGCATCCACCGAGGAAATGCGGCGCGAGCTGATGCCGGTCACGCGAAAATATCACCTGAAGGATCTGGTGGAGGCGTGCCGCGCCTACCCGCTACGCCCCTGGGAGCGGCTGACGTTCGAGTACGTGCTTCTCAAAAACGTGAACGACACCGCCGCCGATGCGCGCCGCGTGGTGAAGCTGCTCGCGAATCTGAAGTGCAAAGTCAACCTGATCGCGCTGAATCCGGGGCCGGGGATTCCATACGATACGCCGGAGCCCGAGCGCGTGCTGGCATTTCAGGAGATCGTCCGCCGGGCCATGCCGTGCTTTGTGCGCAAGCCGCGCGGCCGGGACGTGTACGCCGCCTGCGGCCAGTTGAAGAGGATCCGCCTGTAGCTAATAGGAGTAGAGGAGTAGAGGAGTAAAGGAGTAAAGGAGAAGGCCAGGAGCGGAGCACCTCTGCGGCGCCAGCCGCCGCCTTCGCTCCTTTGCTCCTGCCTTGGTCCGGTCACGGCACTTTCTGCACGCGCCGCAGCGTGTAGATCTCGGAGTTCACATTCGTGGTCTCGAGGCGCTTCCAATCGTCGCTGACGTGAATCAGCTTGCCGCTGACATGATTCGACCGCTCGGAGGCCAGGAAAAGCGCGAGCTGAATCTGTCTTTCGGGCGCCACGCCGCCGGTGACGCGAAGCTCGAGCGCCTCCTGTTGGGCCTTCCACCCCGCCCGGTCTCCCGCGTGGAGGATCTGGTCGGTCATGTGGGTGTAGGTTCCTCCCGGCGCGATACAGTTGACCTGAATATTGTGGTCGCGAACCTCTTCCGCCAGCGTTTCGACCAGGCGGGCCACCGCGGCTTTCGAGGTGGCGTAAGCCGAAAAATTCAGGCGCGGCGCTCCCGCGCCCTCGCCCGAAAGCACGATGATCTTGCCCGAACGGTGCTCGATCATCTGCGGCAGAACAGCCCGGCAACTGTGCATCACGCCGAGCACGTTGGTCGCGATCGTCTCGGCCCACGCCTTGGGAGAGTTCTCGGCCAGCGGACCGATGGGCCCCTGCGCTCCCGCGGCGGCAACCAGCACGTACACGCCGCCGAAGTGCGCGCGCATACGCTCCACCGCCGCGCACATCTCTTCGAAGTCGCACACGTCGGCCCGGATCCGTAGCGCGACTCCGCCCGCGTGCTCGATCTCCAGGTGGGCCAGGTCCAATTCCGCCTTGCTGCGCGCCAGGAGGCCCACCCGCGCGCCGGCCTGGGCAAACCCAAGCGCGAGGCGCTTTCCGATGCCGCGTCCGGCGCCCGTGATCAGCACTCCCTTGTCCTTAAGGGTTCTCACCGGTCCGTCCCTTCCGCATGCTGCGATTCGTCACACCGGGGCGAGACGGCGCACGCCCCCAAAACAGGGTAGTACAAAGGCCGGCCCGGCGAGGAATGGCTCCGGCCGGCCGAAGTCCGTCCGTGTATAATCGAAGTACGTTTGAGGCCCCGAGTCAAGCGTTAGAGATGCAACGGGCCGTCCGCGCCGCTACAGGCTCGGAAGGTGGCGTTGCGGTCGTCCATTTCCCCGGAGGAGAATGAGCAAGGAAGACAGTATTGAAGTGACCGGAACGGTTGTGGAGAAGTTTCCGAGCGGCTTGTTCAGCGTGCAGTTGGATCAGGAACGCACTGTGTTGGCGCATCTGGCCGGAAAGCTGCGCAGGAACCGAATCCGCGTGCTGGCCGGCGACCGCGTAACCTTGGAACTGTCACCCTATGATTTGACCAAAGGTCGAATCACCTACCGCCACAAATAATCACCTCCCCTCCCCCGCGCAGGCCTCTTCGGGTCGAAAAAGAATCCGGGACACTCCGGGATCCTCACGTGGAACCAACGCGTTGCCGCACTTGCGGGCGTGCCCCCAGGGATTGTTTCACAGCTCCCGGGCGCCGCGACAGCCTGGCGGGCGCGGCGGACGCCAGGCCGTTGGTTGACTGAACCTTTTTCGCACCGCTATCATATAGGAGTCCATCCACGACAAGGAGATACATCAATGGGTCCCCTGGGCTGGCAAGAAACCGTGTTCATTTTTGTTCTTGCCTTGCTCCTTTTCGGTCCGAAGAAGCTGCCCGAGCTGGGCAGGATGCTGGGCAAGGCCATCACCGAGTTCCGGCGGGCCTCCAGCGAGCTGAAGACGACTTTCGACCGCGAATTGAGCAGCCTGGAGCGGGAGGATCAGTCGATCAAGGAAGTCACCAGTAGTTACGACCCCTCGCATTACAACTACAACTACGACTACAGTTATGACTCCTACAGCGATGGCGGCTCCGGCCCCTCATCGCATGAATCCACCGCGACAGAACCAACCACAGTAGGCGCTTCCGCAACTCAGGGCGCTGAAGCCACGAACGGTACGGCGCCCGAAGGAACGGTTGCAACCAGCGTGAATGCCAGCGCGCATTCGACGGACAACCCGCCCGAGGGCCCGCAATCCGCCGCATCGTAATTCATTCGTTTAGGACAGAGGCAGCCGTTGCAGGACGAAAATACCGGGGCGCACGCGCCTGATGGGGGGGCGGATAGCGCCGAAACCGCTCCCAGCTCGTATTTGTATCCGGACAAAACGGCCGCCTCGGCGGCGCTTACCGTTACGGCGGAACCGAAGAAGCGCCCTCTCGCGGCGGCAGGCGGCGGAGGCGGGCGCGGAGGGTCGACCTCCGGCGGTTCCGGCGGCGGGGATGACGGCCGTGACGACGAGGAGGAAGGCATGCTGCGCATGTCGTTCCTCGAACACCTCGAGGAGTTGCGCAGCCGTATTCTGAAAGCGCTTGCTGGTGTCGGCGTCGCGTTCCTCCTCAGCCTCTATTTCTGCAACGACATGTGGAATTTCGTCAGCGCGCCCGCCATGCAGGCGCTCAAGACGCTCGGTTTCCAGCAGGAGCTGGTCTTCACCGGACCGATGGAAACTTTCACCATCGTTTGGATGAAGCTGCCCATGCTCGCGTCCATATTCCTGGCTTCGCCCTGGATCCTCTACCAGGTCTGGGCCTTCATCGCGCCAGGACTTTACCGCCGCGAGCGCCGCTGGGCCACTCCGTTTGTGCTTTGCTCCGCCGGGCTCTTTATTACCGGCGGATTGTTTGCTTACTTTGTCGCCTTCCGCTACGGTCTCACTTTCCTGCTCGGCATCGGCAAGGATATCCATATCCATCCGATGGTGTCGATCACCGAGTATTTCGATCTTTTCGTCGACGTGATGCTCGGCATCGGGCTGATATTCGAGACGCCGATTCTGATCTTTTTCCTGACGCTGTTGCGTGTCGTCTCGCCCGGTTTCCTGGTTCGGCACAGCCGTTACGCGATCCTGGGGATCTGCATCGTCGCCGCCATAGTGACGCCGACGCCGGATGTTTTCAATATGATGTTGTTCGCGGTGCCGATGTGCATGCTGTTTTACGTGGGCATCTTCGCGGGGTACCTGCTCGTGCTGCACCGCGAACACAGGCGCTTCCCCTGGGCCAAAGTGCTTCCGTGGATCGGCCTCGCGCTGGCCGTGATTGCCGGCCTCGGCTGGTTCATCGCCGGGAGATACGGCTACCATGTCGCGGCACACTGGCCGTTCCTGACCAGGTAGCGTGGCCGCCGCCGCTGGTATTCATGGCCGGGTGACATTTCTATTTTGTGTTGACTGTTGACAACACGTACTGGATTCCGCGCCCTTTTCGTTGTACGATAGCTCGGTATTGGCGGCGGGAGGTCCCGTGGACCTTTATCAGACGATTCGGACACTACGCAATGAGGAGAAGCGGCTCGAGAAGCTCATCGAGTCGATGGAGCGGTTGGAGGCATCCGGAGAAAACGAGCTGGTCCTTCGAAAAACGCCGGCCCAGCGCGGGCGCAAGGGCATGACCGCCGACGAGCGTCGAAAAGTCTCCGAGCGTATGAAGAAATATTGGGAGGCCCGGCGGGCCGTCGCCTCAAGCCGGGACCGATCCCCGTCGGGTTCGGCCTCCGCTCCCAGGGGGCCTCGCCTGACCCCCGTGTTATATTGAAAAACAGCACCGCCCGTGGGCGAGTAGCTCAGCTGGGAGAGCACGGCGTTCGCAACGCCGGGGTCGTGGGTTCGAATCCCATCTCGTCCACCAAGTCCCCCCTGTCCGGACCGGAGACATAGCTAACACTTTGTTCCTAAGACATGGGTGACACCCGCGGGCCGAACGGGTTGTCGAGCGGTTGCAAGGTTCTCTCCTCCAGGTCGATATACCCCAAATCATACTCCATGAAGCTGACCAGCCAGCTGCCGTGGTCGACTTCTTTGACGCCGACCGCCTGGCCGGCGAGCGATTTGCTGAGATTGATCTTCTTGCGATAAAGGCAGAGGCGGCCGCAGCCGCAGCTGGTGACCATCACGGTGCGATCGTGGAAGGGGTAGTGCGGCTCGGGGATGCCCGGATAGGGTCTGGGCGAAGGGGTGTAGAGCTGGGCCGGGCATTTCATCGCCAGCGCCTCGTGCGGGCGTTCGTGGTTGAACTCCTCCAGGAAGACGTCGAACTTGGCCTGCTGCTGCAGAATGTTGGCGCCGGCGGGCCGGGTGGCCTCCGGTTTGAGGGTCAGGTGCATGCGCTCGTGGCGGCCGTTCTGCTGCGGATGACCGGGCTGAATGCGTTCGATGCGGATCCCCAATCGCAACCACCCCACCGAGAGCCGGGAGAGGTTGAACAGCCCGTTGGGCGAGGCGAACGGAACGCCGTTGTCGGAGCGGATGGCGCGCGGCAAACCTCGTTCTTTGAAGAGGCGCTCGAAGGCGGTAAAGGCGGGCTTTTCCTGGTTGGACTCCATGGCCTCGCACAGCAGCAGATAGCGCGAGGCGTAGTCGGTGACCGTCAGCGGATAGCAATAGCGCCGGTCGGCCAGCATGAACTCGCCCTTGTAGTCGGTGCACCACAGGTCGTTGGGACTCAGCCCCTCGGAAAGAGGTGTGCCCTCGGCACGCGTTCTGGGCCGGGTCGCGCGACGGACGAGGCCGTGACGATCGAGCACCGCACGAATGGTGCTCGCCGCCGGAACCTTCACGGCATGCGGCAGTCGCCGCAACAGACGCTCGCGGATCTTGCGGGCGCCCCAGTTCGGCTTCTCCCGCTTGGTGGCCACAATGGCCGCCTCCACCTGCTCGGGCAGTTGGTTCGCGTACCGGAACGGCCGCCGAGCCCGATCGCTCAGGCCCTCCAGACCACACTCTTCATAGCGCTCAAAGATCTTGTAGCCGGTCTTCCGGGAAATCCCGAACTCCCGGCACAGGGAAGCCATACTCTCCCCGTCCTGGAGCCGGATCACAAAGCGCATCCTTTCATCGATCACAGAACTCTCCTTCCATGGCATGTCCACTTCCGCCCCCACGCGGGGCCAAAAGTGTAACCCATGTCTCCGGAACGTTCTGTTACCTATGTCTCGGGACGGTCACCCTTTCGGAACCGGCAGACAGCCACGTCAGACCGCCTTGCGAACGCGAAGAGCGCGCTTTGTGAGCGCGGATGCCCTCCACTGTGAGCCCGGGGGTGCTAGGACAAGATCTGTTCGACGCTCTCGCCCGCCGGCAACTTCTCGAGCCCCAGTTCGACCGTGATCCGGCGGCTGGCGCCGACCGGGTTCCCGATCATGACCTTGGGGCCCGAAGTGGTTAGGGTCTGCGGCATAAGCTCAACCAGCTCAACAGCCTACAAGGCGCCCATTCAGCCCGGAATCGCGCCGCGCGGCACGCCGGGCGCTCGCACTACGGTTGCGGTTGGAGCCGTTTAATCGACGCTCACGACCGATTGTGCCGGGGCGGAACCGTCTGTGTCGCCGGGCTTCGCCTCGGACGGTTGGGGCGGAATTACTCCGATCTCCTGAATCGCTTGCACAAGGCTGCGGGGCAGGAATGGCTTCGGCACGAACTGCCACCTGCCGTTGCTTTCAAGATTGATGCTGCCCACGTCATTGTAACCTGACATCAGGACGACTCGGGTGAACGGGCACTCCCGCAAGAACGTTTCCGCAACGGTCACTCCATCCACACCTCCCGGCATCACGATATCCGCAATCAGCACATCCACACATTGGCGCCCTTCTCCTTCTTTCAGCAAGGACAGCGCATGTTGGCCGTCGTGGGCTTCGATGACATCGAAGCCGTGCTTGGTGAGGACAGTTTTTACCAGGGAGCGGATGGGCGGATCGTCATCCACAACCAAGGCTGTTCCTACCCTGGCTCGGGATTCCCGGCAAGCCATAAAATCCACGATCTCCGGCTACTTGGATTCATTTGAGGGCCGAGGATTCCAGATTTAATGTGAAGAATTCTGCGGTAACAGAGCCCGGCAAGCTTACCGGGGGCGGAAAGACCCCGATGGCGCCAGTCAGCCACCTCGCCCTCGCGGCTATCTTTTATCCTTCCGTCACCTGCCGGACGAGCCGAAGCCTCCGTCGCCACGGGTGGTCTCGCTCAGCTCCGATTCTTCCCATTTCACTTTTTCGTAACGGGCGATCACGATCTGGGCGATCCGTTCGCCGCGGGCCACACGGTACGGCTCTCGCCCGAGGTTCAGTAGAATCACCTGGATCTCGCCGCGGTAGCCGGGATCGATCGTCCCCGGGCTGTTCGGCAGCGTGATGGCGTGCTTTAGCGCCAAGCCGCTGCGGGGGCGGATCTGTGCCTCGAATCCCGGCGGAAGTTCGATGGATATGCCGGTTCCCACCGCTTGCGGCTCGCCAGGACTGAGCACGGCATCCTCGACGGCGCGCAAATCCAGGCCCGCGTCCTCATTGGGACCGTGTACATACTCGGGCAGGAACGCATCCGGGCGCAGGCGCTTGATTCTCACTCGCATGAGTGTTCTATCATAGCGGTTCATGCCTCGGAATCCCAAGCGGGTGTTCACCCTCGCGCCGATGCCCCCCGAGAAGTGCGCCTACGCGCTGGCGCGTTACAGCCGGTCCCCGGATTCCATAGTCGAATCGCTCGCATGGGTCCGCGCTCACGACTCGCACAAGTTTCTGGAGCACTTCTACTTTCAGTACGGCCACGCCTCCATCGCGGACCTCGGCCACACGGTGATGTGCTTCGAGGGGATCTCCGAGCTTGCGGCCACCGAGATCGAGGACGAACCGCTATGGGACGGCCAGGCGAAGTCTTCCCGCTACCAGGACTTCTCGCGGTCGGGCTTCATCACCCCGGAGGAATTTTCGCCCGCTGAGGCGGAGTTGTACGGCGCCGCGGCCGGGAAGCTGCTCGCGGCCTACCAGCGCATCCACCCGGCCATGATCGAGCACCTGCGGTCGCGCCTGCCGCGGCCGAGCGACATGCAGCACGACGCGTATGAGCGGAACATCGCCGCGCGCGCCTTCGATGTTGCGCGCTACCTGCTGTTTTTGGGAGTTCCCACCAACGCGGGCCAGGTGGAGAGCATCCGCACGCTCGAGAAACAGGTGCGGCGTCTGCGGGCGTCCGAATACGCCGAGCTTCGCAGCCTGGCGGGCGAGATGGGGGAAGCCTGCGCACAGCCTCCGGATTGCGTCTGGGACGCGAATGCTCCCGCCGAGCCGCTCTCTCCCACTCTGGCGCGTCATACCCAGCCCGACCGCCATATTGCCGCGGCCCGGGCGGACTTGAAGAAGTGGGCTCAGCAGAATCTGCCGCCTCGCGCGGGCGTCGAGCCGCCGCGTGTGGATCTCCTCAAACCCGTGGATTCCGCCGCGGAGATCGCCGCGACCCTGCTCTACCCCGTCACGGACCGGCCGTTTCGTGAGCTCTACGAGATGGCGTGCGGCTGGAGCCCGGCGCTGCGCGCGGAGCCGGTCGGCGTCGCGCTCGGATCGCGCACACGGCGGGACGAATTGCTCCGCGAGTTCCGTGGCGGGCCGTATGTCTACGACCTGGTAATGGACATCGGCGCGTATCGCGATCTGCACCGGCACCGGCGCTGTCATCAATACCGGCAGGCCTATTCCGGGCGCCTCGGCTACGAGATTCCGCAGGCTCTGGCCGGCGCCGGCCTGGCCGCGCCCTACGCCGCTGCCGTCGAGGAGGCGCTGGCCACGCGGCACACGCTTCCCGAGCCCGGCGCGCAGTATCTCACGCCGTTCGCCACGCGCTCCCGCTTCCTGTTCAAGATGGATTTCGCCGAGGCCGAATACATCTGCCGGCTGCGTTCGGGCGTCAAAGGGCACTTCAGCTACCGCCGAGTTGCCTGGGAGATGAAAGAGGCGATGGAACGGCTCGAGCCCGAGCTCGGCCGCCTCATGGAAGCAACGCCGCCCTCGGTGGAGGACCCGTTGAGGCGGTAGGTGCAAACCGTTCAGCCGCCTGCCTCTTCCAACTCGCGGTACACGTCGCGCTTCGAAAGGCCGCGCTCGCGGGCGACGGCTTTCATCGCCTCCGTCCGGCTCATGCCCGCGGCCATGCGGGCGTCCACGGCTTCCGGGATGGTCCGGCCGTCGTGAACCTCCAGCTTCCGTGCCTTGCCGATCAGGAGCGTGAACTCGCCCTTGAGTCGTAAATGCGCGCGGCGCAATTCCGCGGCGGTGCCGCGGACAAATTCCTCATGGACCTTGGTCAGCTCGCGGGCAATCGCCATCGGGCGGTCGCCGAGAAGCTCTTCGATGTCGGCAAGCGTCTCCATCACCCGGTGCGGCGCCTCATAGAAAATCAGGGTCGCCGGCTCGTCTTTGAGCCGGGACAAGGTTTTCTTGCGCTGGGCGGCGCGGGCTGGAAGAAAGCCGCCGAAGTGAAACTCGTCGGTCGGCAATCCGGATGCCGCGAGCGCGGCGAGTACGGCGGAGGGCCCGGGCAGCGGCTCCACCCGCAAGCCCTTTCCGGCAGCCTGCGCGACGAGCCGATATCCGGGATCGGAGACCAGCGGCGTCCCGGCGTCCGCGACCAGCGCGATGGTCGAGCCGCTCTCGAGCTTCTCGATCAGCTCAGGCGCGCGGAGAGCCTCGTTGTGCTCGTGGTAGCTCACCGTGGGCTGGTGGATGCCATAGTGATCCAGCAGCTTGCGCGTCTGGCGCGTGTCTTCGCAGGCAATCAGGTCCGCTTCCCGTAGCACGCGCAAAGCGCGCAGCGTGATATCTTCCAGATTGCCGATCGGTGTGGCGACCACGTAGAGCGTCCCGGCCATTCCTTCCAGTCTAATCCGCGCGCCGCCCGAACTACGATAACCTACTAAGGATATGCAGTCGCTGGTGGGGGCCGAGGCCTCCCTTTACCACGTCTGGCAAGTCCCGGATAAGCTCGTCTCGATCTGCGTGTCCCGCGCCGTGATCGGCGGAATACTGCGGCGCGGCAAGAGAGGGCGCCTGCGGCCTTCGCGGCGGAGGACGGAAACCGGTGGCATCCTGCTGGGTACGGCGGAGCACGAGGGCGAACACGTCACGATCCGGATCGAAGAATCGCTGGAGGTGCCTTGCGAGCACTTGTTCGGACCGGCCTACTCCCTGTCGGACGGCGACAAGCAAACGTTGCGCGCCACCCTGGAAAAGGCCAAGAGTCAGGGGCGGTTCTTTCCGGTAGGGTTCTATCGCACCCACGCGCGCCGTGGGTGCGGTCTGGATGCGGACGACCTGCCGCTGTTTTCCGAGTTCTTTCCCGACCCGACCGACCTCGCGCTGGTGGTCAAACGCCGCGCGATCCGCTCGAACCGCGCGGCCTTCTTCTTTCGCGAAGATGGCCAGTCGAAGCCGAGCCTGGAGGCGCCGGTCCGCGGAAGCCGGCGCAAGGGACCCGGCGCGCCTGAGCCCTCACACAAGCAGGAGAAGCCGGTGATCGCGGCCGGCGGACAGAGAGTCGCCCCGCTCTGGTGCTCGTGGTGGCTCGAAGCGCCCCTGTTGTTGTGCCTGCTCGCCGCATATGGCTTGATGGGCTTCCTGGCCGCCCAACAGGTCAACCAGCGCGTCCCGTCCGAGTCCCCGCCGCGCGATCCGTACGCGCTGTCGCTGATGGTGCTCGAGTACGGCAACAACCTGCACCTGAGCTGGGACCGGCGCGCGCTTCCGATCGCCCTGAGCAACCGCGGGCTTCTCGTGATCACCGATGGGGACCAGACTCGGTCCATGGACCTCACTCCCGCGCAACTTGAAAGCGCGAGTGTGGCCTACCGCAGGGTCAACAGCCAGGTCCGATTCCGGCTGGAAGTTCTTCTCAAGGACCGGCGTAGCGTGAGCGAGACCTGGGAGTCGCCCGCAGGCGCCGGCGCGAAAGAGGCCGTGGCCGGCGACGGCGTCCAGGCAGCCGCGCGCGAGTGATCGCTAAACCGTGGCCGCGGAGGAACGGAACAGACGGGCCCGGATCAGATTCAGAATGTCATTCGCCAGGAATGGCTTCCGAAGAATCGGAAAATCGTATTCCTGGCAGATCGCTTCTTCCTCGGAGGTGAGCTGCGCGCCGGTCATCATGATGACCTGGACGCCCGGCGACCTCCGCTGCAGCATGACGCCCAGCTCGACGCCATTGCCGTCGGGCAGCAGGTAGTCCAGCAGGGCGGCGTTGGGTAGTTGCTTGGCCACTACCTGCTCCGCCTCCTGCGCCGACTCCGCCGTCAGCAGGCGCCAGCCTGCCTGCGCCATCAACCGCTCCAGGAAGCGCAACAGGTCGCGGTTGTCATCCACCAGCAGCACGATCGGGTGCTGCGGTGCGCGCACCGCGCCTTGGCCGAGCGACCGGATGATCAGGTTCTCCTTGTCCTCGGAAAGCTCCACGCGCACGCGCGCGCCCGGCTCGATCTGCCCGGCGGCCACCTTCGTCGCCAGCGGCTGCGTCAGGAAACGATGGATCGTCCTCTTCAGCTCCCGGGCGCCGTACTCGGGGCTGGTGCCCTTCCGCAGCAAAAACTGCCGGCTTTCAAACGGCACCTCGATATTGAAGTACCGGTCGCCAAGGCGCGTGTTGACGTGCCGTTGCAGCTCCGTGATCTGCTGATCGAGAATGGTCGCCAGCGACTCATAATCGAGCGGCTGGTACGTGATGACCGCGTCGATGCGGTTCACAAATTCGGGGGAGAATTTCTTCCGGACCGAACCGAGCGCTATGCTCTCCAGCTTGTTGAATACGTCCGGAATCTCGCGCAGGGCTGCCCCGGCGGCCTGAAAGCCGAATTCGGGGTGCAGCTCCTTCATCATTTCCCGCGCGCCCAGGTTGCTCGTGAGGAAAATCAGGCTGTTCTCGAAGTTCACGGAAGTGTTGTCGCCCAGGCGCAAATTGGCGCGGTCCAGAACGCCAAGCAGAAGACGCACCATCGACGGAGCGGCCTTCTCGATCTCGTCGAAGAGAACGATGGCGAGATTCGACTTTTCGCTCGTCACCGCGTTGAGCTTCTGCTGCGTCAGCATCGGCTGGGTCTCGCGGTGGCCCAGATAGCCCGGCGGAGCGCCGATCAGCTTGGCGACCTCGTGCTCCATCTGGTACTCGCCGCAATCGACCTTGAGGACGTTCTTTTCGCTGCCGTGCAGCACGTCGGCCAGCGCCTCGACGGTCTTCGTCTTGCCCGTCCCGGTCGGTCCCAAGAGCAGAAACACCCCTGCGGGTCTGCCTTCGGGAGAAAGGCCGGCCTGGAACATCTCCACATACGGAACGATGTATCTCATCGCGGCCGGCTGGCCGATGACCTTCTGCGAGAGCAAGGTCACCAGGTCATTGGGGGTTTCCGCGGCGGGCTTCTTGGTCTTTCCAGCGCTCCCCGGAGTTTTCATCTCGGCAGCTTCCCCTTCTGGCCCCATTGTATCCACAGCCATTTCACAACCTGCCCCTTTCGGAGGCGCGATTCCTGGACGGTTTCCAGAAATCCATCCGGATTATTCCGTTAAGAATGAGCCGATTAAATCCCCAATCCGCGAGCTGGCGTGGCCGTCCCCGTAAGGGTTGTGAACGCGCGCCATGCGCTCGTATTCCGCCCGGTCGTCGAGCAACCGGCCGGCTTCGGAAACGATGCACTCCTCCTCGGTGCCAACCAGCTTCACTGTCCCCGCACGCACGGCTTCGGGCCGTTCGGTCTTCTCGCGCAACACCAGAATCGGCTTGCCCAGCGAGGGGCCCTCTTCCTGAACCCCTCCCGAATCCGTGATCAACAAATAAGCGCGCCGCATGAGATCGACAAACGGCACGTACTCGAGCGGTTCCACCAGGATGATGTTCTCCCGGCCGGAAAGATACCGCTTCACCGGTTCCTGAACGTTCGGGTTCGGATGAACCGGATAAACAATCTCGACGTCCGGACGGCTGGCCAGACGCGCGATCGCCGAACAGATCCGAACAAACCCATCTCCGAAACTCTCCCGCCGGTGCGCCGTGACCACGATCAACTTCCGCGAGGGATCGAAGCGCGGCCATTCCGGCGCCGCCAGCGACCCGTCCACCAGTCTGTCACGAACATACATTACCGCGTCGATGCCGGTATTACCCGTTACGCCAACGTGCCCGGCCGGGACCCCCTCAGCATACAGATTCGACGCGGCCCATTCGGTCGCAGCAAAGTGCAAAGAAGACAAGCGCGTAGTCAGAACCCGGTTCATCTCCTCGGGGAACGGCTGCCCCAAATCCCAGGTACGCAGCCCGGCTTCGACATGTCCGATGGGAACCTTCTGGTAAAAAGCCGCGAGCGCGCCGCAGAGAGTGGTGGTGGTGTCCCCTTGTACCAGTACAATATTCGGACGTGCGGCGGCAAATATCGGTTCCAGCCCCGCCAGGATGCGCGACGTGGACTGCGAGAGGGTCTGCCCCGGCTGCATGATGTCGAGGTCGAAGTCCGGAACGACTTCGAACACGCCGAGCACCTGATCGAGCATCTCCCGGTGCTGGGCCGTGACGCAGACCTTGACGTCAAATTCGGGACGGCCCCGGAGATGGCGTACCACGGGGCAGAGCTTGATGGCCTCGGGCCTTGTCCCGAAAACAAATAGGACAACGCTTCTGCTGTGCAACCTCTCAGTTGTAGCACAGGATCGCCTGTGCCGCTTGCACGCCCTTGCCGGCGCGATGCGGCGTGTGCCGGCTCTATCCGGCGCTGGCCGCGAGCCAGGCGTTGACGACGACCGCCGCCGCCGCAATCGCCGCGGTTTCGGCTCGCAGAACCATCGGCCCAAGCGAAATTCTGGTCCAACCCGACGCGATTGCGAGTCCCCTCTCGGCGTCCGTCCAGCCGCCTTCCGGCCCGACGGCAAGCAGCACTTCATCGGCGTTCGTGCGATCGGTTGGCAGCGCCGAGAGCAGCGGCGCGCCGCCGGTTTCGTCAAGAAAATACCGGAGTGCGCCAGCGCTTCCGAGAACGTCCGCGAGCCGCGCCGGAGCCGCTACTTCGGGCATTCGCGCGCGGCGCGCCTGCTGGCTGGTCTCCCGGGCGATCTTCCTCCATCGCTCCAGCCGTTTGGACGCAGCGCGCTCCAGGCCCTTTTCGCTGCGCTCGGCTTCCACGGGGACGATCTTCGCCACGCCGAGCTCGGTGGCCTTCTCGAGCGCCCACTCGAACCGGTCGAACTTCGTCAGCGCAAGGAGCAGGGTCAGATGGAGCGGCAGCGGCTCGGCCGGGAGTTCCTCCAGAACGCGGAAGGAAACTTCGTCTTTCCGCACTCCATCGATTTCCGCGATATAAACCGAGCGGTTGTCCGAAATCTCGTACCGCTGGCCCGCTTCGGCGCGCAAAACCTGGCGCAGGTGCCGCGCCTCATCGCCTGTCAGCACCGCGGACCCCCGCCGGACCTCGTCCACAAAAAACCTGCGCCGCGCCAAGTTTCCCCCTGTGAAATAATGTAGCGTTCACCCACATGATTGCTCATCTGCGTGGAACGTTGCTCGAAAAGCATCCCAACCAGGCCATCGTGGAGGCGAGCGGCGTCGGTTACGACGTGACGGTTCCGGTCTCGACGTTCTCCGCGCTGCCCGAAGCCGGCCGCGAGGTGCGCCTCCGCATCCATACGCACGTCCGGGAGGATGCCATCGCCCTCTTCGGGTTCGCTACGGCCGAGGAAAAGATGCTGTTCGAGAAGCTGATCTCGGTAAGCGGCATCGGGCCGAAGCTGGCGATCACCGTTCTGTCCGGCCTGGCTGCGCCCGATCTGATCGCCGCGATACGGTCGGCGGCCACGGACCGGCTGGTGCGCATCCCGGGCGTCGGCAAGAAAACCGCCGAGCGGATCATCCTCGAGCTGCGTGAGAAGCTACCCGCGGGAACCTCCGAAACCGGGGCGGCAGGCGCTCCCGGCGGACGGGCCGCGCTCAGCGCCCTGGAACAGGATGTGCTGTCGGCGCTGCTGAATCTGGGCTGCACCGCAGCGGCCGCCGAGGCCGCGGTCAAGAAGGCCAAAACGGCGGGAGCGGCAAACGAGTTCGAGCCGCTTTTCCGCCGTGCGCTGGAATGCATGCGGTAACCTGAAGTGTCATGCCAGACCGGGGCATCGTTTCCTCTTCGGCGCAGGACGACGAACTGCAGTTCGAAGCCACTCTGCGCCCGCGGAGCCTGTCTGAGTTCACCGGCCAGAGCAAGCTGAAGGAGAATCTCGCCATCGCAATCGAGGCGGCCCGGCGGCGCGGCGAAGCCATGGACCACGTGCTGCTCTATGGGCCTCCGGGACTCGGCAAGACCACGCTCGCCTCGATCATCTCGACCGAACTGGGAGTCGGTTTCGACCAGACCTCCGGACCGGTGCTCCAGAAGAAGCTCGACCTCACCGGCATTCTCACGCAGGTCCGCTCGCGGCAGGTGTTCTTTATCGACGAGATCCACCGGCTGATGCCGGACGTGGAGGAGATTCTCTACTCCGCGCTCGAAGACTTCCGGCTCGATATCCTGATCGGCGCCGGGCCGGGCGCGCGCACGCATTCGATGGCCATCCCGAAATTCACCGCCATCGGCGCGACGACGCGGCAGGGACTGGTGAGTGCGCCGCTGCGCGGACGCTTCGGTCTGGTTCTGCGGCTGAACCACTATACGGTCGAGGAGCTGCGGAGGATCGTCGAACGTTCCGCCGCGCTGTTGCAGGTGGCCGTCGATGGCGACGGCGCCGAGGAGATCGCCCGCCGCAGCCGCGGCACGCCGCGCATTGCCAACCGTCTGCTGCGGCGCGTCCGGGACTATGCCCAGGTCCGCGCGGAAGGGCACGTTACCGGCCCGGTCGCGCGTACCGCCCTCGATTTGCTCGAAGTGGACCGCTTTGGGCTCGACGAGATCGATCAGAAGATCATGCTGACGATTCTGGAGAAGTACAGCGGGGGGCCGGTCGGGCTGAACACGATCGCGGCGTCGATTGAAGAGGAGCCCGACACGATCGAGGAGGTTTACGAGCCGTATCTGATCCAACTCGGTTTCATCGACCGCACGCCGCGCGGCAGGATGGCGACCACCCGCGCTTTCGAGTACTTCGGCGTCGAGCGCCGCATGCGGGAAAACGAGAGCCTGCTGTTTTGATGGGAAGAAACCAATGGCGCATGTGTACCTGCCGAACCCGCTCAAGACCGCCATTCGGTGGATGCGCTGACATTCACCTAGGAAAACGACGATGCACAACCTGTTGAAGGTTCTCGAAGTGATCGGCGTCCTAGCGCTGTTTGCCACTTGCATTCGCCTGTCGCTCAAATGGGCCGAATGGTGTGGCTTCGGCAAGGGATTCCCGCATCGGACGAGAATCCAGACTCTGTTTGATGACAGGAAGACTCATGACTCGAACTGACTACGTTGAACAGCCTACCTTCTATCGTCAACAAGTCAGTCCCTCGACTGTTCTTTGGGTTTGCAAAGTATACATATGCCGTTCGGGCCGCAGATAAACGCAGATTAACGCGGATATCTCCCTCTGTTCTTCATCCGCGTTCATCGGCGTTCATCGGCGGCCCAAGAAGTTTTGGACCTGGGTTGCATCGGACTATCTTATGAGCAAGCTGGTCTATCTTTCGTTGGGCTCGAATCTCGGCGACCGTGAGCGGAACCTGGAGCAGGCCATCGATCTGCTTGCCGAAGCCGGCTTGAGAATCCTGCGCCGCTCGCACATCTACGAGACCGAGCCGCAGGATGTTCGCGATCAGCCCTGGTTTCTCAATCTTGTGGTCGAAGCAGAGACGGATCTCTTCCCGAAGCAGCTTCTCGCGCGCTTGCAGCAGATCGAACGCCAGCTCGGACGCAAGCGCAGCACGCCCAAAGGGCCGAGGACGATCGACATCGACATTCTGCTCTATGGCGATTCGGTGATCGAGACGGACGAGCTGGTGGTGCCGCATCCCCGGCTCCCGGAGCGCAGGTTCGTTCTTGAACCGCTGGCGGAACTGGCGCCGGATCTGCGGCACCCGGTCACGCGGCGCAGTATCGGAGAGCTCCTCGCGGGGCTCTCGAGCCAGCGCGTGCGCCGCCGCAAGTGAATCAGGCTTTCCAGTTTGCGGCGAGCTTTACCAGTGTCCGCACGCCCACGCCGGTGGGACCTTTCGGCAGGTACGGTTTGGTTTCCTCGAGCCAGGCAGTGCCGGCTATATCCAGGTGTACCCAGGGCGCCGGGTCGGCAAACTCTTTCAGGAACATAGCCGCGGTAATCGCGCCGCCCCAGCGGCTGCCGATGTTCGGAATATCGGCGAATTCGCTCTTGAGCTGCTCCTTGTACTCCTCATCGAGCGGCATGTGCCACATTTTCTCGCCTTCCTCGCGCGCCGCCGCCAGCACCTTCTCAATCAGCTCGGCGTCGTTGCCGAAGACGCCCACGTTGACGTGGCCCAGCGCCACCACAATCGCGCCGGTAAGCGTGGCCGCATCCACCAGGTGCGTGCATCCGAGCCGCTGCGCGTAGGTGATCGCATCCGCCAGAATGAGCCGGCCCTCGGCGTCCGTGTTCAGCACTTCGACCGTCTTGCCGGAGAGCGTGGTGACGATATCGCCCGGCCGCTGGGCGCGGCTTCCCGGCATGTTCTCGACCGCGGGCACAAAGGCCGTGACCGGGACCGCGGGCCGCAACTGGGCGATCGCCCGCATGGCGCCGATCACCGCGGCCCCGCCGCACATGTCGTACTTCATCTTGTCCATGTTTTCGGCGGGCTTGATGGAAATGCCCCCGCTGTCGAAGGTGACGCCTTTGCCCACCAGCCCGAGGTGCGAAGACCCGTCCGGCTCCTCGAACGGCCGGTAGCGCATAATGATGAGGACCGGCGGCTCCGCGCTCCCCTGGGCGACGCCCAGGAGCGCCCCCATGCCGAGTTGCTGCATCCGGTCCTGATCGAGCACTTCGCACTCGAGGCCCTGCTCCGCGCACATCTGGTGCGCGCGCTGGGCCAGCAGAGCCGGCGTCATAAGGTTGGCGGGCTCGGTGGCGAGCTCGCGCGTGAAGTTCTGCGCCTCGGCGATGATGCGCGCGCGGCTGAGCGCCTCATCCAGGTCGCCGGATGCGCCGGGCGCCACAATCGTGAAGCTCTCGACAGACTTGCCATCCTTGTCCGCGGTCTTGTACTGATCCGGCTCGTAGTTGCCGAGGATCGCTCCTTCCCCGGCTGCTTCGACGGACTGCTCGAGCGCCCCGCCCGCTTCGAGAGCCAGCGTGATCGAGCGGACTCCCTTCGGCTTCAGTGCGCGGACGGCCGCCGCCGCAAGGTTTCGCACATCCGCGTTCGAGAACTTGCCGGCCTTGCCCGCGCCGGCCACGGCGAGCCGCTTCGCCTTCAAGCCCGCGGGCCGATGAAGAACCGGGATTTCGAAGGGCTTTCCGCGAAATTCGCCGCTCTGGTACAGCTCCTCGATCCAGCCCGCCGTGGCGGCGTTGGCGGCCTGGGCGGTTTCAAACGCCAGGCCCCCGCCCTCTTTGTCGAACGCAATCACGACGAGCGCATCGCTTTCCACCTGTCCAATGGGTATCGTTTCGAATTTCAGTTCCATAAGAAATCTATCGCGACTGTCTGCGCATGGCTGCGCGCGCCTCGGCCTCGCTCTCCCTGGCTCGTTCCGCTGCGCGCTTGTCATGCAGTTTCTTCGCACGCGCAAGCGCCAGCTCACATTTGATTCGTCCGTTCTTGAGATAAACCTTCGTCGGGATGACGGTGAATCCCCGCTCCCGCGTCTTGCCCTCGAGCTTATCGATCTCCTCGCGGTGCAGCAGAAGCTTGCGGTTCTGGACCGGGTTATGGTTCATCCGGTTGCCGTGCGAGTAAGGGCTGATGTGTGCGTTAACGAGCCAGGCCTCGCCGCCCAGGATATCCGCATATGCGTCTTTGAGCTGGACCTTCCCGTCGCGGGCCGCCTTGACCTCCGTGCCCGTGAGCACCAGGCCGGCCTCGTAACGGTCGGTCAGGGTATAGTTGTGCCCCGCCTGCCGGTTGGCGGCTAGCACTTTGATATCGTTCGTCTGCTTCGGCAAGTTGTTCGCCCGCTCCCTCAGGGTCGCGGCTGTGTCCAAACGGTTGGCGGCACCCAACCGCACGCGCAAGCGCGCGGCGCAGGAACAACTTTCTTCTCCACGCGCGGAAACCCAAGAGCGTCAATTACTTGTGGTATTGGGTGGCGCTGCCGAAACCATATTAGCACAACCCTTGGAATACCAATAAGATGCGTACTTTTGACCGGTTTGCCAAGATTGCGGTCGCGCTGGCGTTGCTGCTTACGTTTGCCGCCGCCGGAAATGCGGCAACACGCAAGGGAGACAAGTTCTTCGCCGAAGGGAAAAAGGCGGAGGCCCGCAAGGAATGGGACGACGCACTCGACTTTTATGGGAAGGCGTTGGCGGAGGATCCTTCCGACCCCGGCTACGACATGGCCGAGAAGCGCGCGCGCTTTCAGGCGGGCGCCATGCACGTCAAACTGGGCCAGAGATACCAGCGCACCGGCGTGCTGCTGAAGGCGCTCGACGAATTTCAGAAGGCGTATGCGATCGACCCCTCCTCGACGGTAGCGGAGCAGGAATTGAAGCGCACCCTGGAGATGATCGAGCGCGCCAAGAAAAAAACAGGAGCGGCAGCCACGTCCGAGGAACGCAGCCTCACGCCGGCCCAACTCGCCAAGAAAGAGGAGGTGGACACGCTGGCGCGCCTCGAGCCGGAACCTGAGCTCAGGCCGCTTTCCGGAACGCCAATCAACCTGCGGATGTCGAATCAGCCGCCGAAGGTGCTGTTCGATACCGTCGGGAAACTGGCCGGCATCAACGTGGTGTTCGATCCCGATTACGGCACGCAGGGCGGACAGGGCGGCCCACCCAAGACCGCCAGCGTGGAGTTGAGCAACTCGACTCTCGAAGATGCTCTCAACTACGTCTCGGCAATGACCAGGTCGTTCTGGAAACCCCTCTCGGCGAACGCGATTTTCGTGACGCAGGAGAGTCAGACCAAGCGCCGCGATTATGAAGACAACGTCGTCAGAGTCTTTTACCTGAGCAACCTCACCACCCCGCAGGAACTGCAGGAAGTCTCGACGGTCGTTCGGACGGTAGCCGATATCAAGAAGGTCTTTACTTACGCCGCAATGAACGCCCTGATCGTTCGCGGCACGCCCGACCAGGTCCTGCTCACGGAAAAGCTCGTCAATGACCTGGACAAGCCGAGCGCCGAGGTCGTTGTGGATGTGGTCGTCCTGACGACAAGCCGTTCCAGGACGCGGGACCTCGCGGCTACGCTCGCTTCGGTTGGAACCAGCGGTACGTCGGCCGGCCTCAGCACGGGGATCCAGTTCTCGCCGACCAATCCGATAACGCTCCCTGGCACCACGACGGGTACTTCCGCCACGACTACCAGCACAACCTCTACCACCACCACCGGCGCCACCGGCACCAGCACCACCCCGACGGCCGCGTTGATGTCGCTGGCGGGCCTCGCGCACCTCTCGACCAACGACTTTGCGATCACGATGCCAGGCGCGCTACTCGAAGCGATGATGACGGACTCCACGACGAAGGTGATGCAATCTCCGCAGGTCCGCGCGTCGAATGGGCAGAAAGCTACTCTGAAAATCGGCCAGAAAGTACCGATCGCCTCGGGCGGCGTGCAGCCACTCGGCGGCACGGTCGGCGGCTACGGAGGGCTGTACAGCAGTTTCCAGTATCTGGATGTCGGGGTCAACGTGGATATCACGCCCACCGTGCATGACAACGGAGAGGTCACGCTCAAGGTGAAGCTCGAGATATCGAGCGTGGTTGGCTACGCCAACATAGCCGGCATTACACAGCCGATTATCGGGCAGAGCACGATTGAGCATGAGATCAGGGTTCGCGAAGGCGAGGTGAGCCTTTTGGGCGGCCTGATGCAGGATCAGGACAGCAAATCCACGGCGGGAGTTCCGGGACTGGCAAGCATTCCCGGTCTGAAATGGTTGTTTTCGAGCCAGAGCATTCAGCGGAGCCAGCAGGAACTGATGATCGCACTGATTCCGCACATCGTGCGTACGCCCGGCATCACGGCCTTGGACCTCAAGTCCATTGCGGCCGGCACGGAACAAACTACGAAGCTGAGCCTGGCCCCGCAGCCCGAGGCGCCCGCCGCTGGAGCGCCAGCAGAGAGCCCGAAACCGGCTGCGCCGGGTGTGGTTCCCCCGCCGGCGCCGGGTGTAGTTCCCCCGCCGGCACCGGGAGCCAAGGCGACGCCCGTGGTTTCCGGCGCTCCAGCGGCGCCGCCGGCGCCTGCGCAGTCCACATCCACTCGCTTGACGTTCCGGCCGTCCTCCGTGCAGGCGCCGCCGGGCGCAACATTCACGCTCCAACTCGATGCGGACAACGCCCGCGACCTTTTCGCGGCGCCGCTCCACTTGAAATTCGATCCCCACGTGCTGAAGCTTCAAGAGGTCACAGCGGGGAAACTGTTGTCGAGCGACGGACAGAAGGTGATCTTTACACAGAACATCCTGAACGATACCGGCGACGCAACGGTCAACCTCAGCCGGCTGCCGGGAACCGGCGGAGTAAACGGCTCCGGCACCCTTGTGTCGTTCACGTTCCAGGCGGCGGCAAAGCCGGGCAAAGCCGTAGTGACATTCTCGGAACTCGGGGCCAGGAACTCGCAGTCGCAGCCGGCGTCACCGGACATTCCGCAGGCCGCCATTGCGATTCGATAGTTTTATGCGAAGAAGAAAGCAGCGCGGATTGACGCTCATCGAGCTGATCGTGGCATTCACGATCCTAACGCTGCTGACAACCATGGCCATTCCGCTTGCACGGTTCCGGATACGCCGCGAAAGGGAGAAGGACCTTCGATATGCGCTGCGCGAGATCCGGGCCGCGATTGATAAGTTCAAGGATGCATCCGATTTCAAGGTGATTCCACCGGGAAAGATCGATACCGACGGGTATCCGGAAAGTCTCCAGCAAATGGTGGAGGGAGTGCGCCCGCAGGGCAGCGCGGACAAGAAGATCAGATTTCTGCGCCGAATTCCCAAGGACCCGATGACCGATTCGTTCGACTGGGGACTGCGCAGTACACGGGACGATCCGAATTCCACGAGCTTCGGCGGGCAGAACGTTTTCGACGTATACACGAAGAGCACGGACAAGGCGGGTGACGGAACGCCCTACTCGGAGTGGTGACTGACATGAAGCGCCTCACTCCTCGCCGTGGTTTCACCCTGATCGAGATGATGATCGTGATGACGATCATCTCGATCCTGGTTGCGATTGCCGTGCCGATATATCAGAAGGCCATCGTACACGCCAAGGAGAGTCTGCTGCGCAACAACCTCTTCACGTTGCGCAACATGATCGATGAGTACACCATTGACAAGCAGAAGGCGCCGCAAACCCTGGACGACCTGGTGAGCGAGGGCTATCTGCGAAGCGTCCCGGTGGACCCGATGACCGATTCGAGCACCACCTGGAAGGTGATCATGGAGGAGGCGACCGCTTCGGTAAATCAGACGGAACCGGGCATCTTCGACGTTCGCAGCGGATCGGACGCCACGAGCCCGCTCGACGGCAGCCCATACTCCGACTGGTGATCGGGCAGCATCCGCTGCTACACTAGCTTTGTAGTTTGGGTTCAGCCGTTCCCCGGTCGTCTAATGGTAGGACAGCGGCCTTTGGAGCCGTGAATCGTGGTTCGAATCCTCGCCGGGGAGCCACAGCGTTCTTGTCCCAACTCCAGGCCGCGAAAGGTAGTTGGAAACCACGTTTTCTGGGGAGCCACCGAAGGAGCTCGGTTCCGGGCCGAGCTGCACCAACGTCTTCCGCGGCAGAAGGAGTCCCTGGACGGTCTTGGCTGGCCGGCGCTTTGTCCGGCAACGGCGGCCACCGGCGGGAAGCGCCGGCCAATCGCGCGCGTGCGAGTTTCTTCTGCGTGCTACACTTCCACGAAGGAGACGCTCGGCTTGAAAGGTTGGCGGTGGCGGCAACGGGGTACAGGTGTTCCCGGCGCCTCTTTGCTGGCCGCGCTCCTGCCGGTATGGCGCTCAGCCGTAGCAGACCTCCTGCTGCTTTTTCTCCTGATCCCGTACGGCGCTGCTTTGCTCCCGCTCGCCGAAACCGGGAGTTCGGGCTGCGGCATGCCGCGCTGCATGCGGTCGAAGGTCTGCTGCTGCCGGCGATCGGACAGGAACGCGCGCCGGCGCGGTCCAGGCTGGACCGCCTCGTCGCGGTGCCCAGGAGGTTGCGGACAACTCCCCGCGGTGCCCGCAACGGGGGTGGCGAGTCTGGCAGCGGCTCGGGTCGAGATCAGGCCGATCATCCCCGTCTCGCACGTGAGAATCCAGGCCGTATCACCACGCAGGTCCCCTGAGACTGGCTTCGCTCTCTTTGAACGGCCGCCTCCCTCGATCTAGCCTGATCCGCACTTCATAGCTGCGATCAGCCGGGACAGGGCTGGAGGGCAGCACCGTCTCCAGAACCCCTGTCGGGGCGTCGCGCGCACCACACGTGCATTGCAACCCGGTTCCCCGGCTGTGGAACCGGGTGGATCATGGCTCGCTGTCCGGCGCCCCGCTTTTTGAGGAAGCCCACAGTGAAATGATATGGCCGTCAATCGGCTGGAATCATCTTAGGGGATCCGCATGAATAAACGGAGTCTTCGATTTGCCTGTCTGCTGGCGTGTCTGGTTGTGCCGCTGAGCCTGTCCGGAACGCAGGTTCTGCGCGGAACCGTGACCGACCGCTCCGGGGCCGTGGTCCAGGGAGCCAGCGTGCAACTCCTGGCCGGCGGCCGTACGGTCGCCGAGACGAAGACGGGCAGCAACGGAGAGTTCGCGCTGGCCGCTCCAACGGGTGAGCGGGCGGAAGACGCTTACACCATTCTCGCCGTGGCGAGCGGCTTTGCGCCGGCAAGCCAGGCGGTCCGGCTGGCGGACGCGGCGAACCATAAGCTCGCGCTGGTGCTGGACATAGCCCCCTACCGCCAGTCGGTGGAAATTCAGGCGGCAGCGCCCGTGAACGAGTGTTCGCTCGACCTGAGCGGCGTGCGTGAGAGCACGGCCAAGGATCTCGGCGAGGCTCTGACGGCGCTCGACGGCGTCTGGAAGATTCGTAAGGCCGGCATCGCCAACGATCTGGTCATTCGCGGCTTCCAGCAGAACAACATCAATGTTCTGGTCGACGGTTCGCGCACCTTCGGGGCCTGTCCCGGCCACATGGACCCGCCGGCGGAGCACGTGGACTTCGACGAAGTGGATCACGTCGACGTCAGCAAAGGCGCCTTCGACGTCGCCAACGAAGGGAGCCTCGGCGCGGTGGTGAATATCGTTACCAAAAGCCCGGCCATGGGCTTCAGCGTCAAACCATCGCTCAGCGTCGGCTCGTTCGACTTCTTCAATCCGAGTGTGACGGCCTCCTATGGCGGCCAGACCTTTCAAATCCTCGGCGGTTACTCCTACCGCACCTCTGATCCTTACAAAGACGGCTCCGGCCGGGCCTTCACCGAGTACGCCGACTATAGCGCCAGCGGCAAGCGGCAGCACGCCTTCGACATCAACACGGGCTGGATCGAGATGCAGTTCCGGCTCTCCGCGGATCAGCAGCTCTCGCTCGGCTATACGCGCCAGCAGGCGGGACTGATTCTTTATCCCTACCTGACAATGGACTCCGATGGCGACAACGCCGACCGGGTGACCTTGAAGTACTCGGCTCGGGATCTCACGCCCGCGTGGCGCAACCTGCGCGTGGAGAGCTACTTTACCCAGGTCCAACACGACATGTCGGACGATCAACGCACGTCGGCGCCAGCAGCCAGCGGGATGCCGGGGAGCTGGTCGATGGCCGCCGCCGCCTCGACCCGGACCATCGGCGGACGGGTGGAAAGCGATCTGGGGAGCGACTTCACGGTGGGCGTCGAAACCTACCATCGCAACTGGAACATGTTCGACTACATGAACATGACGGGTATGCTGACGGTGACTCCGTCGATTCCCGATGTCAACACGCTAAGCGCCGGCTCCTTCGTCGCATACCACCACGCGATCACCGAGCGCTGGAAGGTGACCGCCGGGGTGCGCTTCGATCACGCCCAAATGCGAGTCGACGCGCCACAGGCTTCCACGGACGCCTACTACCAGTTCCACGACACGCGGCGGACCGGCAACAGCGACAACTACCCCTCCGGCAATGCGCGCCTCACCATGAGGCTGACCAAGTCGAGCGAACTCTTCGCCGGCCTCGGCGCCACGGGCCGCATTCCTGATGCGGAGGAACGCTACATCAACACCGGCATGGGCGCCAATCCGACCGTCGGCAATCCACTGCTTCCCGTAACGCGCAACACCGAAGTCGCCGCCGGCTGGAGCGCGAATCATGCGCGGTTCTACGTGCGCCCGCAGTTTTTCTACTCGTTTCTCGACAACTACATCCTGGTCAACAACCAGCCCCAGTGGAACGCACCCGGCATGGACGGATCGATGGGCGATGGCTCAATGGGCGGTATGGGCATGATGCCAGTGCCGACAGCCCGTTCCTACACCAATGTGGACGCACGAATTTATGGCGGCGAGACGGCGTACGGCGTCACGCTGACGAGCGCCTTGTCGTTGAATGGAGGAGGCTCCTACTCGCGCGGCACGGCAACACCTCAAATGGACGTGAACGTCATGAGCCACAATCTCCCCGAGATGCCGCCGCTGCGCGTTTGGAGCGCGTTGCGCTATGCGCGCCAGTGGGCTTTCGCCGAGTTCGGTACTGTGGCGGTGAACCGGCAATCGCTGGTGGACGCCGATCTGAAGGAGACGCCGACGGCCGGCTACGCCGTGCTGAACGTCAAGCTTGGCTTTACGCATCGCAAGCTATCCGGAAGCTTCACCGTCGATAACCTGCTCGACCGCTTGTATTACGAATACCTCTCGTACTATCGGGACCCCTTCGCTTCGGGTGTCAAAGTCCCCGAGCCGGGGCGGAACTTCTTCGGCCAGTTGCGGTATTCGTTCTGACCGCGGTACGCCTGGAGTATATTTCTGGCGATTGCGTAGTCAGTGCCGCTCGTGGCCCAAGACCGCTATGCACGGAAGATCCAAGATCGGCCCTGGCTCCGTGCTGTTGGGCGATGAATGTGCCTTGATCCGTGGCGCCTGGGGCAGCCTATTACGATGTAGCCGATTCTGCGGAGGCGGTCCCCCTCGCCGCACGGGCCGGTCTCCTCCCGAAAATGCCACCGTCAGACCGCGCTCGGGGCAGGTTCGAGCGTGACCTTGTGACCGAGTCGCTCCAGTTTCCGCACGAGATACCGCTTCAGTCCCTCACAGTTGGCCCGATCGAAGTAGTCGCCGCCCAGTTCTCGATAGGTCTCGCCGCGGCCGGTGATGTAGTACGCAATAATCAGGATGGCGGTGCCACCGCGAGGATGGCTCGCTTTTTGCCACGTCTGGCGGCGAGCCGCCGGAACCGAGCGGAGAGATAGGTGTTCTTCGTATGGGAGGCTGCCCCCAAGCCGCCTGACAAAGCACGCGCCGAACCCAGGGATTCCCTTTGCGCGTTGTGCCGCCCCGACGTTTCCCCGCGCTCTCATCGTTGCCTGGGCAGAGACCGGCCCAGGATGCTAGATGCTGAGCCGAAGGAAACTGGGCCATGTTCGTCCCGATTTCCGCGATCAGACCGCACGCTGTAATCCGATCCACGCCAGGAACGGTCATCAACCGCCCGATGACCTCCTGGTACGGCCGGCTCTGTTGATCGATCTCGACATCGATTTCGCCGATCTGCCTCTCGATGCTTTCCAGTTTTGACAGCCACTGCCGGATCAACAGCCGGTGATGATCACGCAGCGTTCCCGTTAAGGCGGCCCGAAGTTTGGGAATCTTATTTCGTAGCTTGGCCTTGGCCATCTCCGCCAGCTTGTCGATATTCTCTTCACCGGCGCCGATGGCGTGAAGCATGGCCCGGCCGGACTGACCGAGTACATGACTGGCCACCGAACTGAGCTTGATGTTGGCGTCTTCCAAAACCCTTTCGATCCGGTTTGATACGGTCGCTCTCTCCTGAGCGAGAATGGCCCGGTTCCGGTTGAGGTCACGGAGATCGCGTACGGGCGTGGGCGGCACGAAACTGCCACGCATTAGCCCGTGCTGCAGTAACTCCGCCAACCATTCGCAGTCGCGCATGTCGGTTTTGCGTCCGGGAACAGCCTTGCAATGCTGCGCATTCAGTAACAACAACTCGAAAAGCCCGTCCAGGAGGTATCGAAGCGCTTGGACGGCTTGACGCAGCAAGTCGTGAAGTTGACGGCGCAACTGGCCATCTTGCATCCCTCGTGGCCGAAAAGGTAGCCCGCGATGCCCCGTGGGAGAGAGGACGGGAGACCGATTGGAGCCGCTAGACTGACCGCCTGGAGCTGGAAAGGAGCGCAGAAGGAAGCGTAGCCGACTGCGCAGGCACGTGGGCGATTCGAGGACAAGGGGAAGCGCAAGCCAGCCCCGAATTTCAGACCGACAGACTTTTCACCGCCGCCGCATAGTCTGAGTGTAGCTCTGCCAACCGGTCCTTGAACCCGAGGTGGGCGATTTCATCGAAGTAGCTCAGACACCTAACGAGTGAACCGTGTCCATTCACGAGGGCACCACCAAGGCTCTTCCAGGAGGGCGGCGTATCCACACTCGAGTCGTCGTCCAACTGCGCCATTAGGCCGGATATATCGCCAGAGGGAGAGTCCCGCGAACGTCGCGATCAGCTCGTGCATCCGGCCTACCCGAAGCCCGAGTGGCGGGCCACCGCGCCCAAGCAACTCTGCAGCTGGGACATCCCCAAGCTTCGCGGTCCTGTGCAGTGGACCTGCTGCTACCTCTACGTGATCCGGGATGTCTCCAGTCGCTCCCTCGCCGGCTGGAGGGTCGCGCCCCGCGAAAGCGCCGAACTGGCCCAGCAATTCCTCGAGGAAGCCAGCGTCAAGCACCCAGTTCCGGCCGGCTAGCTCACCATCCATGCCGACCGTGGCCGGGTCATGAAGTCCCAGCCAGTTGCCTTTTTGATGGCCGGCCGGGGCGTCGCCAAGAGCCATCGTCGACCCTATGTTTCCGACGACAACCCCTATGCGGA